>Ga0102832_1000103_pt1 | contig 240553 bp, 209 predicted proteins | sample EBPBio282013_DNA_FD_88942 | JGI IMG/M metagenome (GOLD analysis project Ga0102832, IMG submission 88942) | Wastewater treatment Type I Accumulibacter community from EBPR Bioreactor in Madison, WI, USA - Reactor 2_5/28/2013_ DNA (Illumina Assembly) | ecosystem: Engineered > Bioreactor > EBPR >...
GCTTGCATCCATCGTTCCTCGCGCAAAGGATGAAGAGATGCATATAATGCCTTGATTTTAATGACACAGTAAGACTAGCCGCCGCACATTTTGATGGTCCAACGAGAGACCACTGATTCAAAACGCGGAGAATGATCCAGTGATGCTGCCCGCCGACATGTTGCTCTCGAGCTTGGGTCGTTCGCACACGGACCCAGCGGTTGTCTCCCTTATGAGCGAACTCGGACTTCGCAATAGCAAGATCAAGCTGAAGCGAGGTGAATCTGACACTGCGCTGGCTGCGCCGGCGAAAGGGATCGACGTCGTTTTCTCCGACCCGTCCGTGCACGATGTGCCGCAGGGTCGGCCGCAGGGCACGCTGATTCTCAGCGCCATCTTCTTTTTCTCTCAAGGTAGTCAGGGTCATCAACAATTCCAAGGCGAGTTGCCACATGGCTTGAGCTTCTCGATGGAGCGCGGCGAGGTTCACAAGATGCTGGGTGTGCCGGAGTGGACCAGTCCGCTACTGCCCATTGATCGTTGGGTGACGGGGTCGTATCGAACGATCGCGTATTTCGATGAAGACAGCGACATCATTCTGTATGTCAATTGTTCGCTGCCAGAACGTTGACGCCGAATCTGATTGTCGACTCGCGAATTCGCGGTTTGACTATCGACCAGATGCTGGGTGACATTCTGAAAGTCGCGGAATGCCCGGATGAGCAAAGGGCGTCGGCAGGCTGAAGCCTGCAGCGCCGCGTGGCACTCGCGCCATGGCGACGCACCGGCCGACGCGCCGCGGCCCGCCACAGGACCGTGCCACACCCGCCCACGCACGCACCCGCTTGATACGGTGACCCGTATGCCGTAAGATACCCACATGGGTATCAATCGCCTCCTCCGCCCGACCGCCGCGACGCGGGCGCTGGCGCTCACCGCCGGCTTGCTGGCCGCGCTGACCGCGCCCGCCGCCGAAGTCCCGCTGACCGAAGCCCGGCGCGGCCCGTTGGGCGGCGCGCTGTCGCTGGAAGCCCATGTCGAGGCGCTGCGCCAGGCCACGGTGGCGGCGCAGTTGGGCGGCAACGTGCTGGCGCTGCTGGTGAAGGCGGGCGATCGCGTCAAGGCGGGCCAGGCGCTGGCGCGCATCGACGAGCGCGATGCCCAGGCCGGCGTGCAGCGCAGCGAGGCCGGCTTGGTGCAGGCCGAGGCCGAGGCGCGCAACGCGCGCATGGCGCTGGAGCGCACGCGCGAGCTGCGCACGCAAGGCTTCATCAGCCAGGCCGCGGTGGACAGCGCGGAGACGCAGTTCAAGGCCACGCAGGCCGGCGTGCAGCAGGCGCAGGCCGCGCGCTCGCAGGCGGCTCTGGCGCGCGGCTTCGCCGCCGTGGTGGCGCCGTTCGACGGCGTGGTGCTGGCCACCCACGTCGAGGCCGGCGACCTCGCCGCGCCGGGCCGCGCCATTGCCACGCTGTATGCGCCCGGCGCGCTGCGCGCGGTGACGCAGGTGCCGCTGTCGCAGGCGGCGCTGGCGCGCGGGGCGGCGCAGGCCGAAGTCGAACTGGCCAACGGCCAGCGCGTCAAGCCGCTGCGGCAGACCGAGCTGGCCAGCGCCGACCCGGTGTCGCAGACCGTCGAGTGGCGGCTCGACCTGCCGCCCGCGGCGCTGCCCGGCCTGCTGCCGGGCCAGGCCGCGCGCGTGCGCTTCAGCGGCGGCGCGCTGCCCGCGGGCGCCGGCGCGCAGGCCTTGCGGCTGCCGGCCAGCGCGGTGCTGCGCCGCGGCGAGCTGACGGCCGTCTACGTCGCGCAGGGGCAGGGCTTCGCGCTGCGCGCGGTGCGCCTGGGCGCCGAGCGCGCCGGCGCCGAGGTCGAAGTGCTCGCCGGCCTGCAGCCGGGAGAGCAGGTGGCGGTCGACGCGCTGAAGGCCGGCCTGGCCGATGCGCGCCCGGCGAGTCCGGCACGCCCGGCGAGCCCGGCGAGCCTGGCAAGTCCAGCGAATCCGGCACGCCCGGCGCGCTGACGACGGGGCGCGCCGATGCACGACCACACCCGCCTGGGCCCTTCGGGCCGCCTGGCCGCCGCCTTCCAGGCCAACGCGCTGACGCCGCTTCTGGCGCTGGTGGCGTTGTTGCTGGGCCTGTTCGCGGTGTGGGTCACGCCGCGCGAGGAAGAGCCGCAGATCAACGTCACGATGGCCAGCGTGATCATCCCCTTCCCGGGGGCGGCGGCGGCCGACGTGCAGAACATGGTGGCGCGACCGGCCGAGCAGGTGCTGTCGCAGATCGCCGGCATCGAGCACACCTACTCGGTGGCGCGGCCGGGGCTGGCGATGGTGACGGTGCAGTTCCAGGTGGGCGTGCCGCGCACCGAGGCGCTGGTGCGGCTGTACGACGTGATCAACGCCAACCAGGACTGGCTGCCGCGCGGCCTGGGCACGCTGACGCCCATCGTGCGGCCCACCGGCATCGACGACGTGCCGGTGGTGGCCGTCACGCTGTGGGGCCGCGACGGCCGCAGCGCCGCCGAGTTGGAAGCCGTGGCGCACACGATGGAGGCCGAGCTCAAGCGCGTGCCCGGCGCGCGAGAGGTGCGCACCATCGGCGGGCCGGGCCGCGCCGTCAACGTCAGCCTGGACCCCGGCCGCCTGCGCGAGCGCGGCGTCGACCTGCTGCGCCTGCAGCAGACGCTGGCCGCCGCCAACCAGGGCCTGCCGGCCGGCAGCGTGATCGACGACGCCGGCGCCGGCCGCCTGCTGAGCGTGGAGACCGGCGAGTTCCTGCGCGACGCCGACGAGGTGGGCCAGCTCGTGGTGGGCGTGCACGAGGGCAAGCCCGTTTACCTGCGCGAGGTGGCGCGCGTCGAAGCCGGCACCGCCCAGGCGCAGCGTTATGTCTGGTTCACGCCGGGCGCCGCGGCCCGCGCGGCCGCCGGGGCTGAGCGTGCAGCCGGCGCGGCCAGTGCCGCTGGTGCCACCGATGCCGCCGACCCCAGGCCCGGCGCCGTCTACCCGGCGCTGACGCTGTCGGTCACCAAGAAGCCCGGCGTCAACGCGGTGGACGTGGCCGAGGCCGTGCGCCAGCGCGTGCAGGCGCTGCACAACACGGTGATCCCCGAAGGCGTGCAGGCCAGCATCACGCGCGACTACGGCGCCACCGCCGCCGAGAAGGCCAACAAGCTGATCCAGAAGCTGGCGTTCGCCACCGGCTCGGTGATCCTGCTGGTGGGGCTGGCGCTGGGCCGGCGCGAGGCGGTGATCGTCGGCGCCGCGGTGATCCTGACGTTGACGGCCACGCTGTTCGCCAGCTGGGCCTGGGGCTTCACGCTCAACCGCGTGAGCCTGTTTGCGCTGATCTTCTCGATCGGCATCCTGGTCGACGATGCCATCGTCGTCGTCGAGAACATTCATCGCCACCAGCAGCTCGAACCGGGCCGCCCGCTGCGCGACATCATCCCGGCGGCGGTCGACGAAGTCGGCGGACCGACGATCCTGGCCACGCTGACGGTGATCGCCGCGCTGCTGCCCATGGCTTTCGTCAGCGGGCTGATGGGGCCGTACATGAGCCCGATCCCCATCAACAGCAGCCTGGGCATGGCGCTGTCGCTGGCCATCGCCTTCACCGTCACGCCCTGGCTGGCGCTCAAGCTGATGCGCGGCAGCCCCCACGGCGCGGCGGACGCGGCGGCAGCGCCGCCGGGCGGACTGGCGGCGCGGCTGCCGCGCCTGTTCGAGCGCCTGCTGCGCCCGCTGCTGGACCGCGCCGCGCGCCGCTGGGCGTTGCTGGGCGGCGTGGTGGCGGCGCTGGCGCTGTCGGTGTCGCTGGCGCTGCTGCCCAACTCGGCCATCGGCGTGGTGCTGAAGATGCTGCCCTTCGACAACAAGAGCGAGTTCCAGCTCGTGCTGGACATGCCCGCCGGCACGCCGCTGGAAGACACCGCCGCGGCGCTGCAGGAGCTGGGCGCCTACCTGGCGGCCCAGCCCGAGGTCGTCGATCTTCAGGGTTATGCCGGCACCGCCGGCCCCATCACCTTCAACGGCCTGGTGCGGCAATACAACCTGCGCAGCGACGCCGAGCAGGGCGACCTGCAGGTCAACCTGGTCGACAAGCACCACCGCCACGAGCAAAGCCACGCCATCGCACAGCGCCTGCGGCCGGCGCTGGACGCCATTGCGCAGCGCCATGGCGGCAAGCTCAAGGTGGTGGAAGTGCCGCCCGGCCCGCCCGTGCAAAGCCCGCTGGTGGCCGAGGTCTACGGCCCCGACGAGGCCGGCCGCCAGCAGCTGGCGGCGCGGCTGGAGCAGGCCTTCCGCGCCACGCCCGATATCGCCGCCGTCGATTCCAGCGTGCGCGCCGAGGCGCCGCGCGCCTTCCTGCGGCTGCAGCGCCAGCGCGCGGAAAGCCTGGGCATCCCGGCGGCGCAGGTGGCGCAGACGGTGCAGGCCGCGCTCTCGGGCGTCGACGCCGCGTGGCTGCACGACGGCCACAGCAAGTACCCGGTGCCGGTGCGGCTGCAGCTGCCGCGCGAGGCACAGGTGGGGCTGGACGCGCTGCTGGCGCTGCCGATGCGCGCGGCGACCCCGGCAGGGACCGCCGGTCCGGGGGCACTGGTGCCGCTGTCGGAGCTGGTGCGCGTCGAGCGCGGCGTGATCGACAAGCCGCTCTTCACCAAGGACCTGCAAGGCGTGAGTTATGTTTTCGGCGACGTCGGCCGGCGCGCGCAGGGCGCGCAGATCCCCGACTCGCCGCTGTACGGCTTGTTCGCCATCCGCCAGCAGCTGCCGCAGGTGGCGCTGCCGGGCGCCGGCGCGGTCGGCGAATACTGGATCCGCCAGCCGGCCGACCCGTTCCGCCAGTACGCCGTCAAGTGGGACGGCGAATCGCAGATCACCTACGAGACCTTCCGCGACATGGGCGCCGCCTACGGCGTGGGCCTGATCCTGATCTACCTGCTGGTGGTCTCTCAGTTCAAGAGTTATCTGGCGCCGCTGGTGATCATGGCGCCGATCCCGCTGACCATCGTCGGCGTGATGCCGGGGCACGCGCTGCTGGGCGCGCCGTTCACCGCCACCAGCATGATCGGCATGATCGCGCTGGCCGGCATCATCGTGCGCAACTCCATCCTGCTGGTCGATTTCATCGAGCTGCAGCTGGCGCGCGGCATGGCCTTCAAGGACGCGGTGATCAGCGCGGCCGCGGTGCGCGCGCAGCCCATCGCGCTGACCGGGCTGGCCGCGATGATCGGCGCCGCCTTCATCCTCGACGACCCCATCTTCAACGGCCTGGCGATCTCGCTGCTGTTCGGCATCGCGGTGTCCACGCTGCTGACGCTGGTGGTGATCCCGGTCCTGTACTACGCGCTGTTCCGCCGGCGCATCGAAGGCGGTCAAGCCGCGCCCGCCTGAGGCCGGCCGAGCGAGCAAGGAGACACGCAGATGGCCCACATCGTCGTCATGGGCGCCGGCATCGGCGGCATGCCCGCCGCCTACGAGCTGCGCGAGCGGCTGGCGCGGGAGCACCGCATCACCGTCGTCGGCGCGCAAAGCTACTTCCAGTTCACGCCGTCCAACCCCTGGGTGGCGGTGGGCTGGCGCCAGCGGTCCGACATCGTGCTGCCGATCGCGCCGCTGCTGGAGCGCAAGGGCATCGCCTTCGTCGCCCAGGCGGTGACGGCCATCGACGCGCCGGCCAACCGCGTGACGCTGGCCGACGGCCAGGTGCTGGACTACGACTACCTCGTGGTCACCACCGGCCCGCGGCTCAGCTTCGACGAGGTGCCCGGCGCCGGGCCGCTGTCGTCGGGCGGCGGCGGGCACACGCATTCGGTGTGCACGGTGGACCATGCCGAGGCCTTCTGGGCCGACTACCAGCAGTTCCTGCAGGACCCGGGGCCGCTGGTGATCGGCGCCATGCCGGGGGCCAGCTGCTTCGGCCCGGCGTACGAGTTCGCCTTCATCGTCGACGCCGACCTGCGCCGCCGCAAGCTGCGCCACAAGGTGCCGATGACCTACGTCACCAGCGAGCCCTACATCGGCCACCTGGGGCTGGGCGGCGTGGGCGACAGCAAGAGCATGCTGGAAAGCGAGCTGCGCAACCACGACATCAAGTGGATCTGCAACGCCAAGACCACCAGGGTCGAGGCCGGCCGGCTGTTCACGACCGAGGTCGACGGCCTCGGCAACGTGTACAAGGAGCACGAGCTGCCCTTCAAACTGAGCATGATGCTGCCGGCCTTCAAGGGCGTGGACGCGGTGGCCGCGGTGCCGGGGCTGTGCAACCCGCGCGGCTTCGTGCTGATCGACGAGTTCCAGCGCGCCAAGGCGTTCCGCAACGTCTTCTCGGCCGGCGTCTGCGTGGCCATTCCGCCGGTGGAAGCCACGCCGGTGGCCACCGGCGCGCCCAAGACGGGCTACATGATCGAGACCATGGTCAGCGCCATCGTGCGCAACATCGCCGACGACCTGGCCGGCAAGCCGGCCACCGCCAAGGCCACCTGGAACGCCATCTGCCTGGCCGACATGGGCGACACCGGCGCCGCCTTCGTCGCGCTGCCGCAGATCCCGCCGCGCAACGTCAACTGGTTCAAGAAGGGCCGTTGGGTGCACCTGGCCAAGATCGCCTTCGAGAAGTACTTCCTCTCCAAGATGAAGAGCGGCAACGCCGAGCCCGTCTACGAGAAGTACGTGCTCAAGGCGCTGGGCATCGTGCGCCTGGCCGACCGCTGAATCTCCCCAACCGTTCCAACCAAGGAGTGCAAACCATGACCGTCGACCGCCTGCTGCGCATCATCCCCGGCGTCTTCATCCTGCTGTCGCTGGCGCTCGGCGTCGAAGGCAGCCCGCTGTTCCACTCGAAGTGGTGGCTGGCCTTCACCGCCTTCGTCGGCCTCAACCTGCTGCAGTTCGGCTTCAGCAACTGGTGCCCGATGGGCCTGTTCCTGCGCAAGCTGGGCGTGCCCGAAGGCCGCGGCGGCGCCGCCTGCGGTACCCGCTGACGCGGCCAGCGCCGCGGCATTTGGCCACAATGGCCGCCACCGCCGTCACCATCCCACCGAGCTGCACCATGTCCATGCTTGCCGACGCCGCCACCCGCACCGACCTGCTCAACCGGCTCAAGCGCGCCGAAGGCCAGTTGCGCGGCATCCAGCGCATGATCGAGGAAGGCCAGCCCTGCCTGGACGTCGCCTCGCAGATGGCCGCCGTGCGCAAGGCGCTGGACAGCACCTACGTGCGCATGACGGTGTGCTTCATGCAACAAGAGCTGCAGCAGCGGCTGCAACTCGACGACCAGGGCGAAGGCCAGCTCGGCAGCCTGCTCGACGACGTGCAGACGCTGCTCGGCAAGGTCCGTTGATGCCCCCGGAGGTGACCCGATGACCAGCCCCCGCGAGACCGTGCGCCTGACCCAGGTGCAGGACTACCGCTTCGACGTCGCCTTCGGCGGCGACATCCCCGCGATGCACTGCGACGAACCGCCGCCGCTGGGCGCCGGCGCGGGCCCGTCGCCGGTGCAACTGCTGTGCGCCGCGGTGGGCAACTGCCTGAGCGCGTCGCTGCTGTTCGCGGTGCGCAAGTACAAGCAGGACCCCGGCACCATCGCCTGCGAGGTGCAGGCCGAGGTCGGCCGCAACGCCGAGAACCGGCTGCGCGTGCTGGGCATGGCGGTCACGCTGAACATCGGCGTGCCGGGCGACACCGTCGAGCACCTCGACCGCGCGCTGGCCAGCTTCGAAGACTTCTGCACCGTCACGCAAAGCGTGCGCACCGGCATCCCGGTCAGCGTGGCGGTGTTCGACGCCCACGGCGCGCAGCTCAAGTGACGGCCGGCGCCGCCGCGCTGAAGTACCTGTTCCCCGGCTGGTACGCGGTCGTCATGGGGCTGGCCGGGCTGTCGCTGGCCTGGCACCGCGCAACGCCGCTGATGGGCGACGGCGCCGGGCTCGCCGCGCTGCTGCTTGCCGGCCTGGCGGCGCTGGTCTTCGCCGCGCTGGCGGCGGCCACCGTGCTGCGCGGGCTGCGCCACCCCGAGGCCTGGGCCGAGGACCGCCGGCATCCGGTGCGCCACACCTTCATCGCGACGCTGCCGATCGCGGTGATCCTGCTGGCCACGGTGGCGCTGACGCAAGGCTTCGACGGCCTGTGGGTCGACGGCCTGTGGTGGCTTGGCGCGCTGGCGCAACTGGTCGTCACCGCCTGGGTGCTGGGCCGCTGGTGGCAGGGCAACGGCGCCGGCGGCCTGGTGTGGGCCGGCGTGACGCCGGCGCTCTTCATCCCCGTGGTGGGCAACGTGCTGGTGCCGCTGGCCGGCGTGCCGCTGGGCCATGCGCAATGGTCGGCGGCGCAGTTCGGCGTCGGGCTGATGTTCTGGCCGCTGGTGCTGGTGCTGGTGGTCGTGCGGCTGGCCGTCAGCGGCGCCTGGCCCGAGCGGCTGCGGCCGGCCAGCTTCATCGTCATCGCGCCGCCGGCGGTGGTGGGCTTGTCCGCGCTGCAGTTCGGCGCGCCGCTGCTGCTGGTCTGGGGCCTGTGGGGCATGGCCTTGTTCAGCCTGCTGTGGGTGGGGCTGCAGGCGCGCGCGCTGGCGGCGCTGCCTTTCGGGCTGCCGCACTGGGGCATGTCGTTCCCGCTGGCCGCGCTGGCGGCGCTGACGTTGCGCCTGGCCGGCAGCAGCGGTGGCGCGATGACCACGCTGGCCGTGCTGCTGCTGGCGCTGGCCACGCTGGTCATCGGCGCGCTGGCGCTGGCCACCGTGCGCGGCCTGCGCGACGGCTCGCTGCTGGCGCCCGAACCCGTGGGCATCCCCCTCAAGCCGATGGACGCCGGTTGACCGCATCGCCCGCGGCGTGACGCTCGCGTGACGCCGGGCTGCCTACGCTGGCCGCCGGTCAATGTCGACCACGAGCGGGGGATGCGATGAACACGATCAGATGGCAGCGCTGGCTGCACGGCGCTTTGCTGGCCGCCGGCGCCGCGGCATGGCCGGTGGCCGCCGCGCCGGTGACCTTCACGTTCGCGGGCCAGGTGCTGACCGGCGGCGGCGGCTACAGCGCCGGGGCGCCCGTGAGCTTCACGTTCACGCTGCGCGACTACCGGCCCGAGACGCTGCGCGTGTCGCCCGACCCGCCGTTCCAGCAGTCGGCCTGCTGCGCCGGCGCTTGGGGCTGGTACCAGGACCTGTGGACGCAGGCGCACCTGTGGGACGAGATCACGGGCACGGGCTTGAGCGGCCGTTGGAACCCGGTGAATACGCCCGCGCAGGCCACCACCAGCGCGCTCACCGTGTCGCTGCCGCACGCCAGCAGCAATGCCTTGCAGCTCAACGCCTTCGACCTGGGCGGCAGCCTGACGAACACCGGCCTGTTGGCCAACGGTATCAAGGTGTCGGGGTTCGAGCTGGGCTACAGCTTCCTCGGCCTGGACGTGCTGGCCGTCATCGGCGACGACCAGTTCTCCAGCCCCGTGCCCGACCCGACCGCCTTGTTCAGCCACCTCACCGGCCACTACGCGGTGGACCCGATCTTCAGCGGCAGCAGCCGCTTCTGGCTGTTCACCCCCGGGCAGGGCACGACGCAGGTGAGCTTCCGGTTGACCAGCGTGGACATCGCGTCGCCGAACGCGAATCCGGTCCCCGAGCCCGCCACCCCGTGGCTGGCGGCCGGCGCCGCGCTGTTGGGATGGGCAGGTGTGGGCCAAGGCCGGCGCCGGCGGCAGGGCCGGCAACGGCCGTAGCATCGGGGCCTTCGCATCCGGAGGCCTTTCGATGACCACCCTCTTCCGCCTGACCGCCGCCCTGGCCGTCGTGACCCTGGCTTTCGCGCTGCCGCCTGCCGCCCAGGCGCAGTCGAAGAAGGACACGCTGGTGCTGGGCATGCAGTTGGAGCCCACGCCGGGGCTGGACCCGACGGCCGGCGCCGCGTCGGCGATCGCCGAGGTCTCGCTCTACAACATCTTCGAGACGCTGACCAAGGTCAACAGCGACAGCAAGATCACGCCGCTGCTGGCCGAGAGCTGGACCGTCAGCCCCGACCTCAAGACCTACACCTTCAAGCTGCGCCACGGCGTCAAGTTCCACAACGGCGAGCCTTTCGACAGCGCCGCGGTGAAGTTCAGCTTCGAGCGCGCGGTGGCCAAGGACAGCGTCAACAAGGACAAGGCGGTGTTCGCCAACATCGACGCCATCGAGACGCCGGACGCGCACACCGTGGTGCTCAAGCTCAAGAACGGCAGCGTCGACCTGCCGTTCCAGCTGGGCCAGGGCACGGCCATCATCGTCGAGCCCAAGAGCGCGCCGACCAACGGCACGCAGCCGGTGGGCACCGGCCCTTACCGGCTGGAGGCCTGGAACAAGGGCAGCAACGTGGTGCTGACGCGCTGGGACGGCTACCGCAATGCCAAGGACGTGAAGCTGCGCCGCGTGACCATCCGCTTCATCAGCGACGTCTCGGCGCAGGTGGCGGCGCTGCTGTCGGGCGACGTCGACGTCTTCCCGCGCGTGGCCGCGCAGCGCAGCATCAAGCAGTTCCAGGAGAACAAGAAGTTCCAGGTGCTGATCAGCGGCACGCGGGCCAAGACCATCCTGGCGATCAACAACAAGCGCAAGCCGCTGGACAACGTGCTGGTGCGGCGCGCGATCTACGCCGCCATCGACCGCAAGGCGGTGATCGAAGGCGCGGCCGACGGCTTCGGCGTGCCCATCGGCAGCTTCTACACGCCGGGCGCGCCGGGCTACATCGACACCACCAGCCTCAACCCCTACGACCAGGCCCATGCGCGCGCGCTGCTGCACCAGGCCGGCGTGACGCCGCCGCTGGAGCTGACGATGAAGCTGCCGCCGGTGAGCTACGCGCGCCAGGGCGGCGAGGTGATCGCCGCGCAACTGGCCAAGGTGGGCATCAACGTCAAAATCGAGAACGTCGAGTGGGCGCAGTGGATGTCGGGCGTCTACGGCCAGAAGGCCTACGACCTGACCATCGTCTCGCACGTCGAGCCGCTGGACTTCGGCAACTTCGCGCGCCCCAACTACTACTGGGGCTACGAGTCCAAGGCCTTCAACGACCTGTGGGGCAAGATCAACGCCACCGTCAAGCAGGAAGACCGCGACAAGCTGATGGCCGAGGCGCAGAAGATGGTGGCCGAGGAAGCCGTGGCCGCCTACCTGTTCCAGCCCACCGGCCTGACCGTGGCCAGTGCCCGCGTGAAGGGGCTGTGGAAGGACATGCCGCTGTCGGCGAACGATCTGGCGGCGTTGAGCTGGCAGTGAGCCCGAACGGGCGCGGCCATCGCCGCCGCGCTCGCGTCAAGCCTTCAAGCGATACCCCGTCTTGAAGATCCAGCCCACGACCGCCAGCGCCACCAGCAGGAACAGCGCGGTGACGCCCAGGCTGATGGCGATCGGCACGTCGGCCTGGCCGTAGAAGCTCCAGCGGAAGCCGCTGATCAGGTAGACCACCGGGTTGAACAGCGCCACCGTGCGCCACGGCGGCGGCAGCATGTCGATCGAATAGAAGCTGCCGCCCAGGAAGGTCAGCGGCGTGACGATCAACAGCGGCACGAGCTGCAGCTTCTCGAAGCCGTCGGCCCAGATGCCGATGATGAAGCCGATCAGGCTGAAGGTGAACGCGGTCAGCACCAGGAAGGCCAGCATCCACACCGGGTGCAGCACGTGCAGCGGCACGAACAGCGCCGCGGTGGCCAGGATGATCAGCCCGAGGATGATGGACTTGCTGGCCGCCGCGCCGACGTAGGCGAGCACGATCTCGACGGTGGAGATGGGCGCCGACAGCAGCTCGTAGATGGTGCCCGTGAAGCGCGGGAAGTAAATGCCGAACGAGGCGTTCGACAGGCTTTGCGTCAGCAGCGACAGCATCACCAGTCCCGGCACGATGAAGGCGCCGTAGCTGACGCCGTCGACCTGCGGAATGCGCGAGCCGATGGCCGCGCCGAAGACGACGAAGTACAGCGAGGTGCTGATCACCGGCGAGATGATGCTTTGCGTCAGCGTGCGCCAGGTGCGCGCCATCTCGAAGCGGTAGATGGCCTTGATGGCTTGCAGGTTCATGCTCATGACAGCCCCTCGTCCGACGGGTACGTCGGCCGATCCCCCGAGGGAATGCGGGCCGGCTTGGGAGCGGCCCAGCGCTCGGCCCGCAGAAGACGGGTTGACACAGGGTGTCTCATGCCGCCCGGCTCTTGTCGTGCACCAGGCCGACGAAGATGTCCTCCAGCGAGCTTTGCGTGGTGTGCAGGTCCTTGAAGCCGATGCCGGCATCGGCCAGGTCCTTCAGCAGCTCGACGATGCCCACGCGCGGGCCCTGCTGCGCGTCGTAGCGGTAGATCAGCTCGTTGCCGCCGTCGGCCAGCAGCAGGCCGCGCTCGGCCAGCGCCGGCGGCAGCGCGGCCAGCGGCTGCTGCAATTGCAGCGTGAGCTGCTTGCGCCCGAGCTTGCGCATCAGCTCGGCCTTGTCCTCCACCAGGATCAGCTCGCCGCGGGTGATGACGCCGATGCGGTCGGCCATCTCCTCGGCCTCCTCGATGTAGTGCGTGGTCAGGATGACGGTGACGCCGGTCTCGCGCAGCCGGCGCACCAGCTGCCACATGTCGCGCCGCAGCTCGACGTCGACGCCGGCGGTGGGCTCGTCGAGGAACAGGATGCGCGGCTCGTGCGACAGCGCCTTGGCGATCAGCACGCGGCGCTTCATGCCGCCCGACAGCGTGCGCAAGGCGCCGTCCTTCTTGTCCCACAGCGACAGCGCCTTCAGCACCTGCTCGATGTGCGCCGGGTTCGGCGCGCGGCCGAACAGCCCGCGGCTGAGGCAGACGGTGCTCCACACGGTCTCGAAGGCGTCGGTGGTCAGCTCCTGCGGCACCAGGCCGATCAGCGCGCGCGCGGCGCGGTAGTCGCGCACGTTGTCGTGGCCGTCGACCGTGACGGTGCCGGTGCTGGCCCTGACGATGCCGCAGACGATGTTGATCAGCGTCGTCTTGCCGGCGCCGTTGGGACCCAGCAGCGCGAAGATCTCGCCGCGCCGGATTTCGAGGTCGACCGCCTTCAGCGCCACGTGGCCCGACGCATAGGTCTTGCCCAGGCCGCTGAGCTGCAGCACCGGCGGCGCCATCACTTGAAGATGATCACTGGACGTTCACTTGACGATCACTTGGCGATCACTTCGCAAAAAGCTGCGAGCGGTCGCGGAAGGACTTGAACTCCAGCGCGTTGCCCGACGGGTCGCGGAAGAACATCGTCGCCTGCTCGCCCACCTGGCCGGCGAAGCGGACGTAAGGCTCGATCACGAAGGCTACGCCGGCCGCGCGCAGGCGATCGGCCAGCGCGTGGAAGTCGTCCCAGTCCAGCACCACGCCGAAGTGCGGCACCGGCACGTCGTGGCCGTCCACCGGGTTGTGGTGGTCCGGCGCGCGCGCCGGCGCCAGGTGGGCCACGATCTGGTGGCCGAAGAGGTCGAAGTCGATCCACTCGTTGCTGGAGCGGCCCTCGGGGCAGCCGAGGAACTGGCCATAGAACCGGCGCGCGGCGGCCAGGTCGTGCACCGGAAAGGCCAGGTGGAAGGGGGCGATGGCGGTCATGGCCGGCAAGCATACGCGCAGGGTCGGGCGGCCGTCTTACGCCGGGGTCCGGCGCACGGGTCTGGCACACTGGTTCGATGACCCCGGTGATCCTGCTGCCCGGCCTGGCCTGCGACGAAGGCCTGTGGACCCACCAGCAGGCGGCGCTGGCGGCGCGCGGCCCGGTGCATGTGAGCCGCGTACACACGCAGCACGCCAGCCTGGAAGCGATGGCCGACGCGCTGCTGGCCGAGCACGCCGGCGCGCTCCACCTGGTGGGCGCCTCGATGGGCGGCATGGTGGCGCTGCATGCCGCCTTGCGCGCGCCGCAGCGCGTGGCCAGCCTGGCGCTGCTGGGCACCAGCGCGCGGGCCGATACGGCGGAGCTGATCGCCCTGCGCCGCGAGGCCTGCGCGCTGTTCGAGCAAGGCCGCGTCGACGAGGTGCTGCGCGCCAACCTGACCTTCGCCTTCCATCCGGCCCACCAGCGCGACGCGTCGCTGACGCAGGCCTACCTGGCGATGATCCACCGTGCCGGCGCGGCGCAGCTCGTCGCGCAGAACCGCGCGGTGATGGCGCGGCCCGACCTGCGGCCGCGGCTGGCCGGCCTGCGCTGCCCCACGCTGGTGGCGGTGGGCGAGGCCGACGCGCTGACGCCGCCCGAATGCGCGCAGGAGATCGCCGCGGCCATTGCCGGCGCGCGGCTGCACACCGTGGCCGGCGCCGGCCACATGCTGACGCTGGAGCAGCCCGCAGCGGTGACTCAGCTGCTGCTGGATTGGCTGGATGGGGGCGCTCGCTAGGCCATAATCCGCGCGCCCTCGCGCCGGAGAGAGCGCTTCGCATGCTCAACGTCTTCACCCTTGCCAATGGCCGGCTGTTCCAGGAAGAGATCGAAGACCCCGCCAAGCTGGCCCACCTGCAGCCGATCTGGGTCGATCTGGAAGCCCCCACGGCCGAGGAAAAGGGCTGGATCAGCAACCGCTTCGGCCTGACCATCCCCAGCGACGTGGTCGACGACGACCTCGAGGAGTCGGCCCGCTTCTACGAGGAAGACAACGGCGAGCTGCACATCCGCTCCGACTTCCTGATCGAAGGCGACGGCGGCCCCGACTCCAAGCCCAGCCGCAACGTGCGGGTGGCCTTCATCCTGCACCACAAGGTGCTGTTCTCGATCCACGCCGAAGACCTGCCGGTGTTCCGGCTGCTGCGGCTGCGCGCGCGCCGCATCCCGGCGCTGATCGAGGACGCCAAGGACGTGCTGCTCAAGCTCTACGACGCCGACGCCGAGTACAGCGCCGACGCGCTGGAAGGCATCTACGACAACCTGGAGGCGGTGAGCGCGCGCGTGCTGCGCAAGGACGTCGACGACGCCGCCGCCGGCGAGGCGCTGACCGCCATCGCGCGCGAGGAAGACTTGAACGGCCGCATCCGCCGCAACGTGATGGACACGCGCCGCGCCCTGAGCTTCATGATGCGCAGCCGCATGCTCAACGCCGAGCAGTTCGAGGAAGCGCGGCAGATCCTGCGCGACATCGATTCGCTCGACTCGCACACCGCCTTCCTGTTCGACAAGATCAACTTCCTGATGGACGCCATCGTCGGCTTCATCAACATCAACCAGAACAAGATCATCAAGATCTTCTCGGTCGCCAGCGTGGCGCTGCTGCCGCCGACGCTGATCGCCAGCATCTACGGCATGAACTTCAGGATGATCCCCGAGCTGGAATGGCGCTACGGCTACGTCTACGCCATCGGGCTGATGCTGGCTTCGGTCGCCGCGCCCTTCATCTACTTCCGCCGCAAGGGCTGGCTGAAGTAGGCGCAAGCGACGGGGAAGACAAGACTGCTGTGCGGCGCCCCCGGGCGAACGAGGGAGGGAGGGAGGAGGAGGAGAACCGCCCGAGGATTCCGGCAGCGCAAGGCCGCCGAACCGCACAACAGGAAAATTGGCAATGGCCCTTGTGACCGGGCCCGTCGGCCGAAGTTCCGTTGCTGATTTGTAATCAATTGGCCGGTTCGGCCAGCAGCTTCTCGACCTCGCGCACGAACTCGGGGCTCAAGGGGTCGGTCGCGCTGGGCCGGCTGATCACCTGGCGGCCGTCGCGCGAGACCAGGTACTTGTGGAAGTTCCAGCGCGGCGCCTGGCCGGTCTTGGCCGCCAGCGCGGTGTACAGCGGGTTCACCGCGACGCCGCTGCCGGGCTTGACGCTGCTCTTGGCGAACATCGGAAACCGCACGGAGAAAGTGTTTTCGCAGAAGTCAGCAATCGCTTCGTTGCTGCCCGGCTCTTGCGAGAAGTCGTTCGACGGAAAGCCCAGCACCACCAGGCCGCGGCTGCCGTAGCGCTGGTACAGCGCCTCCAGCGCCTTGTACTGCGGCGTGAAGCCGCAATAACTGGCGGTGTTGACCACCAGCAGCACCTTGCCGCTGTAGCTGCACAGCTCGATGGGCTTCTCGTCCTGCAGCCGCGGCTGGCGCTGCTGCAGCAACTCGGGGCAGGCGGCCGCGGCGGCCTGCGCCGGGGCCGCGGCCAGGGCAGGCGCGGCGGCCGGCAAGGCGATGGCCGACGCCAGCGTCAGCCCTGCGAGGGCGGTGATTGCACGGTTTGCTGCTCGTCTTGCTGCACGACTTGCGGCCATGGGCACCTCCAGCGCGGGTCATTCTGTGCCGTCGCGGGCCAAGCTGCCACCTAGAATCGCGAACCCCTGCCAGCAACGCGCCATGCTCTATCCGGAACTCTTCAAGCAACTCGAAGCCGTGCGCTGGAGCATGGACCGCGACATCCCCTGGTCCCGCTTCGAGGCCCAGCAGCTCAGCGACGAACAGGCGCAGACCATCAAGATGAACGCCATCACCGAGTGGGCGGCGCTGCCGGCCACCGAGATGTTCCTGCGCGACAACCGCGACGACAGCGACTTCAGCGCCTTCATGAGCGTGTGGTTCTTCGAGGAGCAGAAGCACAGCCTGGTGCTGATGGAGTACCTGCGGCGCTTCCGCCCCGAGCTGGTGCCCAGCGAGGACGAGCTGCACGCGGTGCGCTTCGAGTTCGACCCCGCGCCGGCGCTGGAAACGCTGATGCTGCATTTCTGCGGCGAGATCCGCCTCAACCACTGGTACCGCCGCGCCGCCGAATGGCACACCGAGCCGGTGATCAAGACGATCTACGAAACGCTGGCGCGCGACGAAGCCCGCCATGGCGGCGCCTACCTGCGCTACATGCGGCGGGCGCTGTCGCGCTTCGGCGACGAGGCGCGCGCGGCGTTTGCCAAGGTCGGCGTGCTGATGGCCAGCGCGCGCCGCACCGCGCAGGCGCTGCACCCGACCAACCTGCACGTCAACGAGAAGCTGTTCCCGCGCGACACCATCCAGAGCCGGTTGCCCGACCCGCAGTGGCTGGAAGCCTGGCTGGACCGCCAGATCCAGTTCGACGCCGGCTGGGAAGGCAAGGTGGTCGACCGCATCCTGCACAACATGAGCCTGCTGATGGACCGCAGCTTCTCCACGGTGCAGGAGCTCAACCGCTTCCGCAAGGAGATGGCGGCGCGGCTGGTGGCCGCGGCGCCGGGCAGCGCTGGCCCGGCGATCGGCGCGCAGCCGGCTTGATGCGGGCCTGATGCCGGCCTGATGCCGGCCTGCTTGCCGCCCTGATCGCCGTCGCGGGTCGCCGCGGCCGCGCCTACTTCTTGCTCATCGCGGCGAACTTCTCGCCGGCCAGCTTGCGGTCGGCGTTGACCTTCTGCACGCTGGGCCGCTCGCCCAGCAGCTTGAGGTAGGCCTTCCAGTCGATGCCGGCATCGGCCACGAGGTCGCTGCCCAGCACCGCCTTGGTCGCATTGGCCACCGTCGGCAGGCACGAGAAGGCCGAGCAGTCGGCCAGCGTGAAGCGGTCGCCGGCGATGTAGGGCGAGAACTTGACCAGGCGCTTGAGCGCCGCGAGGTTCTTCGTCAACTGCTTGCGCACGCGCTCCTGCACCTCGGGCGCGCAGGTGCCGCCGAAGTAGGCCTGGCCGTACAGCTCGCGCCCCAGCAATTCGACGTGCATGTCCAGGAAGGTGCACAGCTCGCGCATCTTGGCGGCGGCGTAGGCGTCTTTCGGCGCCAGCGGCGGCTCGGGGTAGGCGGCTTCCAGCCAGTCGTTGATGACCTGGCTTTCGGCCAGCGGGCCCTGCGGCGTGCGCACGAAGGGCACCTTGCCCAGCGGCGAGGCGGCGAGCACCGCCTCGTCCTTGCTGCCGGTGACCACCCAGTCTTCCTCGAACGGCAGGCCTTTTTCCAGCAGCGCCAGTTTGACCTTGTTGTAGTAGTTCGAGATCGCGAAGCCGCACAGCGTGATCATGGTCGTTCGTCTCCTTGGGGCTGATGGAACACGGCCTGCCACAGCGCCAGCACGGCATCGCGCTCGGCCGCGAACTGCTCGGGCGGGAATTGCGTGGGCTGCTCGTCCAGCCGCGCGCGGTGCTGGGCGCGGCGCAGCTCGCGGTAGGCGTCGGCGGCGGCGCGGCCGATGCCGGCGGCCAGCAGGCCGGCCGCTTCGGCGCGCTGCAGCAAGGCGATGTTGCCGGCGTTGTCCAGCAGCGTGGGCTGGTGCGCGGCGTAGGCCAGCACCAGGTACTGCACCGCGAACTCGACGTCGACCATGCCGCCGGCGCTGTGCTTGACGTCGAAGCGCCCGGCCGGCACCGGCCGCGCCTGGCGCAGCTTCTCGCGCATGGCGCGCACTTCCTCGCGCAGCGCGGCGGCGTCGCGCACGGCGGTCAGCACGGCGCGGCGCGTGGCCTCGAAGCGCGGCGCCACGCGCTCGCAGCCGGCGGCGAAGCGCGCGCGCGTCAGCGCCTGGTGCTCCCAGGTCCACGCGGTGTTGCTGCCGCGGCCCGCCTGGTAGCTCTCGAAGGCGCTGACCGAGGTCACCAGCAGCCCGGAGTTGCCGTTGGGCCGCAGCGCGGTGTCGATGTCGAACAGCTCGCCGGCCGCGGTGCGCAGCGTCAGCCAGGTGATGAGCTTGCGCACGAAGGCGCCGTAGACCTCCAGCGCGTGGTCCTTGTCGGCCTCGTCGCCGTCGTCGTAGAGGAAGACGACGTCGAGGTCGCTGCCGTAGCCCAGCTCCTTGCCGCCCAGCTTGCCGTAGGCGATGACGGCCAGGCCGCAGTCGTCGCGGTGGCGCTTGGGGAAGCGCGCCCAGGCCCAGCGCTGCGCGATGGTGAGCACCGCGTCGGCCAGCGCCGACAGGTCGTCGGCCACCTGCTCGACCGTCAGCTCGCCTTCGACGTCGCGCACCAGCGTGCGGAAGACCTCGGCGTGGTGCGCGCGGCGCAGCGTGTCGAGCAGCTGCTCTTCGTCGGCCTCGCCCGAGCGCTCCCAGCCGGCGCGGCGGTCTTCCAGCTCCTGCAGGAAGGCCTCGCGGTCGAAGCGCTGGTGCAGCAGCCGCGGGTCGGCCAGCTCGTCGATCACGCCGGGGTGGCGCATCAGGTACTGCATGGGCCAGCGCGCCAGGTCCAGCAGCCGCAGCAGCCGGCGCTGCACGTCGGGCCGCTCGACCAGCAGCGCGAAGTAGCTCTCGCGGCGCAGCAGCGGCTCCATCCAGTCGATGAAGCGCGTGGCCGCCTGCGCCGAGCATTCGCCGTCGCGCAGCGCCTGGCCGGTCTTTTGCACCAGGCGGCCCAGGCGCAGCCGGCTTTCGTCGCGCAGCGCCAGCACGCGCGGGTGCGTGGCCCAGGGGCGCACGCGCTCGGCCAGCTCGGGCGGCAGCGCGTCGAGCAGCGCCTCGCTGTCCACCGGCAACGGACCGTTGCCGCAAGCCTTGCAGCCGTTGGCGCCGCTGCGCGCGGGGCCGGCCTGGCCGTCGCCGAGCAGCACGTCGAACTCGCCGGCCACCAGCTCGCGCACCTCGCACAGGCGCTCGATCAGCTCGCAGGCGTCGCGGCCTTCCGAGGGGCGGCAGGCCAGGCCCATGCTGGCGGCGATCCAGGCGAGGTCGGCATCGGCGGTGGGCAGCAGATGGGTCTGCTGGTCGTCGAGGTACTGGATGCGGTGCTCGACGCGGCGCAGGAAGTCGTAGGCGGCCGACAGCGCGTCGGCCGTCTCGGCCTTCATCAGCCCGCGCCCGGCGAGGCGCTGCAAGGCCTTCTGCGTGGAGCGCGTGCGGATCTCGGGGAACTGGCCGCCGCGCACCACCTGCATCAGCTGCACGATGAACTCGATCTCGCGGATGCCGCCGCGGCTGAGCTTGACGTCATTGGCGCGCTCGGGCCGGCCGGCGGCACGGCGCTGCGCTTCGTCGCGGATCTTGCGGTGCAGCTGGCGCAGGCCTTCGAAGACGCCGTAGTCCAGGTAGCGCCGGTAGACGAAAGGCGTGACCAGCGAGCGCAAGGCCAGCGCACGCTCGCTGACGATGGCCGCCGCCGGCGCCACGATGCGGCTCTTCAGCCAGGCAAAGCGCTCCCACTCGCGGCCCTGCACCTGCAGGTACTCCTCCAGCATGCCCAGGCTGCACACCGGCGGCCCCGAGTTGCCGTTGGGCCGCAGCGCCAGGTCGACGCGGAAGACGAAGCCGTCCTCGGTGGTGTCGCCGATCAGCGCGTACAGCCGCTTGGCAACGCCGCTGAAGTACTCGTGCGCGGAGACGGCACGAACGGAGCCCCCAGGTCCGTCGCCTTGCGACGGCCCGCCCCCCGAGGGGGTCAGGCCATCTTGGGAGCGGCCCGGCGATGGCCTGACACCATCGGTCTGGCCTTCATCCTCGTAGACATAGATCAAGTCGATGTCGGACGAGACGTTCAGCTCGCGCGCGCCGAGCTTGCCCATGCCGACGATCCAGAAGTCGATGCGCCGGCCGGCCTCGTCGCGCGGCTGGCCGTGGCGCTGGTCGGCATCGGCCAGCGCCTGGGCCAGCGCCAGTTCGAGCGTGGCCTCGGCCAGGTGCGTCATCGCGCCGGTCACCGCCGGCATCGGCGCGGCCTGCTCCACGTCCAGCGTGGCCAGGCGTTCCAGCACCAGCTGGCGCGCCACCCGCAGCGCCGACGGCAGCGCGCGGCCGCCCTGCTGCAGCGCGGCCACCAGCGCGTTCACGGCGGCGGCATCGGGCAAGCCCGGCGCCAGCAGCGCGCGCTCGGCCTCGTAGCGGCGCCGCACGCGCTGCACGAAGCGGCTGTGTTCCGCCGAGGCTGCGGCCACGCCCTCTGCCTTCACGCTCAAAGTCCCCCTCCACGCTGCACCGGATCGTGGCGATGCGAGGTTAGCGGTCCCCTCGCGCCGTCATGCGGGTGGGGATTCTGCCGCAGCGGTCCAGAATGCGCGCCCATGATGAAAGTCGCCGCCCTGCAGATGGTCGCCACGCCCGACCTCGACCGCAACCTCCAAGCCGCCCGGCGGCTGATCGCGCAGGCCGCCGCCGGCGGCGCCGAGCTGGTGGCGCTGCCCGAATACTTTTGCCTGATGGGCCAGCGCGACGACGACAAGCTGCGCATTGCTGAAGCGGCGGGCGACGGGCCCATCCAGCAGGCCTTGTCGGACGCCGCGCGCGAACACCGCCTGTGGGTGGTGGGCGGCACGCTGCCGCTGCGCGGCCACGACGGCGCGCACGCGCTGAACAGCTGCCTGGTCTTCGGGCCCGACGGCGCACCAGCGGCGCGCTACGACAAGATCCACCTCTTCGCCTACGACAACGGCCGCGAGCGCTACGACGAAGGCCGCACGCTCGACGCCGGCGGCCCCACGCCGGTGGCGCTGCAGGCCGGCGCGCTGCGCGTGGGCTTGTCGATCTGCTACGACCTGCGCTTCCCCGAGCTGTACCGCGCGCTGATGCGGCCGCCCTGCGACCTGATCGTGGTGCCGGCGGCCTTCACCTACACCACCGGCGAGAAGCACTGGGAACTGCTGCTGCGCGCCAGAGCCGTCGAAAATCAATGTTACGTGCTGGCCGCCGCGCAAGGCGGCCAGCACGCCAACGGCCGCCGCACCTGGGGCCACAGCCTGGTCGTCGACCCCTGGGGCGAGGTGCTGGCCTGCCAGGCCGAAGGCGAAGGCGTGGTGATGGCCACCGTCGACCCGGCGCGCATCGCCGAGGTGCGGCTGCAGTTGCCGGCGCTGGCGCATCGGCGCTTGTAGCCCCGCTTGTAGCGGACGTCATCGCCGATTTGCCGGCCGTCATGCGCGGCCCTGGGGTTTGTCCGCGCGGCGCTGAGCCCGGTCAACGAATCGCGCGTCGAGGTGCGGAGCCGCTTGCCCCGGCACCCCCGGCGCCCTATGGTCCCGCGGCTGTGTCGTTCCGTTTCCGAAGTGCCGTGACCATCATCAGCCCCATCGTGTTCCACCGCCGGCCGGCCGCCGGCGACGCCATCGTCGGCCACCGCGTCGAGCTGCAACTGCTGACCACGCTGAAGTGCAACCTGAAGTGCAGTTATTGCTCGCTGGGCGTCGGCGACGTGCTGGGCTCGCAGACCGTGCTGGGCTACGACATCGACGATCTCGACCGCTTCGTGCGCACGCAGCTCGCGGGCAAGGAGATCTACGTCACCTTCTACGGCGGCGAGCCCACGCTGAACCGGCCGCTGATGGAGGCGGTGATGCAGCGCTGGCCGCAGTGGCGCTATCAACTGCAGACCAACGGCACGCTGCTCGACGACCTGCCGCCCTGGGTGCTGCAGCGCTTGTCAAACGTGCTGGTGTCGATCGACGGCGGCGAGGCCATCACCGACGGCTACCGCGGCCGCGGCATCTACCGCCAGGTGATCAAGAACCTGCGCAGCGTGCGCGCGGCCATCGGCGGCAGCGTGACCGCGCGCGTCACCTGGGGCAACCCGGCCACCGGCTTCGACGAGCTGGACGCGCTGGTCGCCGACGACAGCCCCTTCGACTGGCTGTACTGGCAGTTCGTCGCCGACGCGATGTACGACGGCGATTCGCTGGAGCGCCGGCGCGCGGTGCTGCGCCGCTTGATCGCGCGCTTCTTCGAGCGCCGCGACGCGCTGTACCCGCTGATCCCGCTGATGGGCATCGTGCGCAACAAGCTGCTGCCCGGCCGCGCGCGCGAGCTGTACGCCGGCCACACGCAGTGCCGCGTGTCGTCGCACCTGATCAACGTGATGCCCGACGGCAGCATCTACCCCTGCCCCGACCTGATGTACGCGCCGCAGATGCAGATGGGCGACGTCAAGGGCAACTGGCTGCGCGCCAGCCCGCTGCAGCAGACGCCGGCGATGCCCTGCGCCGGCTGCGAGGCCTACGCCTGGTGCCGCGGCAACTGCGTCAAGAACCTGTGGCTGGGCTACGTGAAGAACGACGAGCGCTACCGCCGCAACGTGGTCGACCCGATCTGCAGCCTGCTGCGTTTCATCGGCGAGGAAGTCGACCGCCACGACCCGCAGGCCTGGTTCCAGGCGCTGCCGCTGCCGCTGCGCCGGCAGTTGACCGATTGCGAGGTCTACGAGTACGTGGAGGTGATGCCCTAAGCTCGGCGGCATGACCGAGGCGCCGTGGCAAGCGAAGACGCTGCTCAGCTCGCCGTACCGCCTGTGCTTCTTCTGGGCCGGCGCGCAATGGGTCGGCAGCGCGCTGTGGTGGTTCGCTGCCCTGACGCTGGGCGCGGCGACGCCGGCCGTGCCCGCGACGACGCTGCACGCGCTGTGGTTCGGCTTGGGCGCGATGCCCTTGTTCATCGCCGGCTTCCTGCTCACCGCCGGGCCGAAGTGGGTGCAGGCGCCGGAGGTGGACGCCGCGCGGCTGCGCCCCGGCGTCGCGGCGTTCTCGGCCGGCTGGGTGCTGGCGGGGCTGGGCGCCGGGTTCGACGCCCGGCTGGCCGCGGTGGGCCTGCTCGCCGCCGCGGCAGGCCTGGGCGCGCTGGCGGCGCAGGCGTTGATGCTGCTGCGGCGAAGCACGCGCGCCGACGTGCTGCATCCAGGCCTCATCACAGCGTCATTGCTGCTGATGTCGCTGGCGCTCGCCGCCGCCGCGGTCGCGCTGCTGGCGGGCCAATGGGCCTGGCTGGCCGCGCTGGCCCGCGCGGCGCTGTGGTGGGGGCCGGTGGCGGTGTTCATCACCGCGTCGCACCGCATGCTGCCGTTCCTCGGCTACGGCTTCTGGCCGGCGCTCGACGCGCGCTTTCCGCTGTGGCCGCTGGGGCTGCTGCTCTCGGCGCCCGCGGCCCAGGGCGCGCTGGCGCTGGCGTCGACGGGCCGCGGCTGGGCCTTGCCACCGTGGCTGGCGGCGGTCAATGCCGCGCACCTCGCGCTGGTCGGCCTGGCCAGCGCGGCGCTGACCTTGCGCTGGCTGGGCGCGCCGCCCTTGCGCGCGCCGCTGCTGCGCCTGCTGCATCGGGCGGCGCTGTGGTGGCCTTTGTCGCTGTGGCTGCTGGCCGCCGCGGCGTGGCCGTCGGCGCGGCCCGAGCTCGCGCACGCGCTGCAGATGGCCGGGCTGCACGCGCTGACCATCGGCTACCTGGGCTCGACGCTGCTGGCCATGGTGACGCGCGTGGTCGCCACGCAGCAGGGGCGCTCGCAGGCGGTCGACCGCTGGACAGTGCTGCTGTTCGTGCTGCTGCAGGCGGCCGCCGCAGTGCGCGTGGTTGCCGCGTTATGGCCCGAAGCCGCGGCGGCGCTGCTGCTGGCCGCCGGCGGGCTGTGGCTCGGCGTGGCCGCCGCGTGGTGGCTGCGGCACGGCCGCTGGCTTAAGCAGGCGCCGCCGCTGCGGCAGCCGCGGCCGCCGCGGCCTTGAGCTTGCGCTGGTACAAGACCTCGTTGCCGGCAGGTGCGCAGACTGCGCCGCTCATCATGCAAGCCCCCGCCACCGAACCCCGGGCCAAGCCTCACCTGGTCTGCCCGGCCGGCAGCCTGCGCGCGCTGGCCACGGCCGTGGAAGCCGCCGCCGAGAAGGCCGCGGCGCTGGGCGCCGATGCGCTGATCGTCGCCGACACCGCGGTCTTCGGCTACTGCCGCGACCACCTGCCGGGCCTGCGCCTGCACTTGTCGGTGCAGGCCTCGGCGACCACGCATGCGGCGATCGAGTTCTACCGCCGGCGCTACGGCGTGCAGCGCGCGGTGCTGCCGCGCGTGGTGGCGGTCGAGCAGATCGCCAGGATCATCGCCGGCACCTCGGTCGAGATCGAGGTCTTCGCCTTCGGCAGCCTGTGCGTGATGGTGGAAGGGCGCTGCGCGCTGTCGTCGTACGCCACCGGCGCCTCGCCCAACAACGCCGGCGTGTGCTCGCCGGCCGCCGCCGTGCGCTGGCAGGAAGGGCCCGACGGCGTGCGCGCGCGGCTGGGCGGCGTGCTGATCGACCACTACGCGCCCGACGAACCTCGCGGTTATCCCACGCTGTGCAAGGGCCGCTTCGAGGTCGACGGCCGGCGCTCGCACGTGCTGGAAGAGCCGACCAGCCTGAACACCATGGCCATCCTGCCGCAGCTCATCGCGATGGGCGTGCGCGCCTTCAAGATCGAAGGCCGCCAGCGCAGCGCCGCCTACGTCGGCGAGGTGACGCGCGCCTGGCGCGCCGCGATCGACGCCGCCTGGCAGGCCGTCGAGCAGGGCCGCGACTTCCAGCCGCAGCCGCAGTGGCAGCAGGCGCTGGCGCGCCATGCCGAAGGCGCGCAGACCACGCTGAGCGCCTTCGAGCGGCCCTGGCGCTGAGCCGCGCATGACGCCGCAAGCGAGCGTACCGCGCTGGGGCCTCACCGTCGGCCCGCTGCTGTACGCGTGCCGCTGGTGCTGGGGCCGCACATCAACGTCTACAGCCGCGAGGCCCTGCTGGAGCACGCCGGCCTGGGCGTGCAGCGCTGGGTGCCGCCGGTGGAGCTGCCGCTGAGTGCCGTCGCCCGCATCAACCCGCCCGGCCAGCCGGTGGCCGGCCACGATGGCCGCGCGATCGAGACCGAGGTCTGGGCCTTCTTTTGCGCAGGTGCTGAACGACTTCGACGCCGTCTTCAACCACGGGGCGCCGGCGCACGGCCTCGCCGCGCAATGGCCGGCGCTGGGCGTGCCGCAGCCGCTGGTCGCGGGCTATGCCTTCGGTGAGGCCGGCATGCGGCAGCGGGAGGAAGCATGACGATGCCGGCCGCGGCCTGGCTGCTGGCACGAGCCAACGCCGCGGCCGCGCGGCTCGATCGCCTGGGCCCGCTGCCCGCGCCGCTGGCGCAAGGCCAGGCGCGAATCGCGCGCGTGGTGCGCGGCTGGCCCAGCGCGCCGCCCTCGGTGCTGGCCGCGGCGCTGATCAACCGCGAGCGGTGGCCGCGGCTGCAGCCCGAGCTGCGTGCGGGCCTGCGCGGCCGCGAGGTCGCGTTGGAGGTCAGCGACCTCGGCCTGCGCTTTCGCCTGCTGGCGCACGAGCACGGCTTCGTCGCCGCCGGCGAACGCGCCGAAGCGGCGCTGCGCATCGCCGCCCGCGCCGCCGGCTGGTGGCGGCTGGCGCGCGGGCTGGAAGACCCCGACCGGCTGTTCTTCGACCGCACGCTGGTGATGGAAGGCGATACCGAGCTGGGCCTGCTGCTGAAGAACGGCCTCGATGCGCTGGGGCCGCTGTGGCCCGGCGCGCCGGCCCGCTGGCGCCGCCGCATCAGCGCTGCTGCAGCCACTGCGCCAGCTCCAGCATCGCCTGCTCGAAGCTCAGCGCGCGCCCCGCCGCCTCGGCGGCCGCGAAGGCTGGGTCGCCCAGCTCGCGGCGCGAGTGCGCGAGCAGCGGCGCCAGGTGCTCGATCTCGCCCGGCTCGTGCCGGTAGCCCCAGGCCAGGAGCTGCCGGTCCGAGGCGCCCCAGAAGCGCGCGGCCAGGGCATGTTCGCCGCGGCGCGAGGCCAGCCCGACCACGGCGTCGAGCAGGTCGACGCCGACCTTCTCGCGGCCGGCCAGCGGCAGGCATTCGACGGCGAACTGCCGCGCCTCGTCGAGTTCGCCCCGTGCGACCAGGGTGCGGATCAGGTTGTCGAGCACGACCACGTTGCCCACCCGGCCCGCATGCCGGCGCGCCAGGCCCAGCGCCTCGCGGTAGCAGCGCTCGGCCACGTCGAGCTGCCCGGCCCGTTGCTGGTGCGACGCGATGTTGTTGAGCAGGGTGAACAGCAGCACGCCGTCGTCCAGCTCGCGCGCCAGTGCCAGGGCTTCTTCCTTGGCGCGCAGCGCCGGCTCGAAGCGGCCCAGGGCCTCCAGCGCCGAGCCGACGGCGTTGAGCGCCCAGGCCAGGCCGAGCGGCGCGCCGAGCTGCCGGGCGAGCGCCAGCGCCTGCTGCGCGAAGCCCAGCGCTTCTTCGTGGCGGCCGCGGAATGCGCCGATGCGCGCCAGCGCCCGCAGCGTGCCTTCGCGCGCCGGCGTGGCCAGGGCCGCGCGGTCGTGCGCCAGCGCGGCCCGCGCCAGGCGGTCGCCCAGCTCGACGCTGTTCCAGCCCCAGTAGTAGCCGGTGGCGGCCGCCAGCCGCAAGCCGGCCTGCGGATCGAGCGCGCCCTCGCAGCACCAGTCGAACGCCGCGACCAGGTTCTCGTGCTCCTGCTTGAAGCGGCTCATCCACAGGTCCTGCTCGGGCCCGCGCACCTGCGCGTCGGCCTCTTCGGCCAGCGCGATGAAGTGCGCCACGTGCCGGCCGCGCGCAGCCTCGGCCTCGCCGCACTCGGTCAGGCGCTGCAGCGCGTACTGGCGCACGGTCTCCAGCATGCGGTAGCGCGGCCGGCCGCCCGGCTGCCCGCGGTCGACCACCAGCAGCGACTTGTCGTGCAGCGCGGTCAGCAGGGCCAGGGTCTCGTACTCGTCAGCGGTCTGCGCCACCTCGGCGGCGGACGGCAGCGTCCAGCCGTCGGCGAACACCGACAACTGGCGCAGCATGCGCTGCTCGGCCGGCGCCAGCAGCTCGTCGCTCCACTGCATCGCCGCGTGCAGCGTCTGGTGGCGCGGCAAGGCGCGGCTGCCGCCGGTCAGCAGGCGGCAGCGGTCGTCGAGCCGGGCGGCGATCGCGGCCGGCGGCAGCATCGTCACCCGCGCCGCGGCCAGCTCGATCGCCAGCGCGATGCCGTCCAGCCGGCGGCAGATCTCGACCACGGGCGCGGCGTTGCCGGCATCGAGCTCGAAGTCGGGCAGCGCAAGCTGCGCGCGGTCGACGAAGACGCGCACCGATTCGGCCGCCTGCGCCGCGGGCAGCTCGGCGCTGGCGGGCAGCGACAGCGAGCGCACGGGGTAGATCTGCTCGCCGGCCACGCCCAGGCCTTCGCGGCTGGTGGCGATGATCGTCGTGCGGCGGCTCGCGTCGCCGGCCAGCAGCGCTTCCACCAGCGCCGCCGCGGCGTCGATCAGGTGCTCGCAGTTGTCCAGCAGCAGCAGCGTGGGGCTCGTGGCCAGGTGCCGGCACAGCCGCTCGACGGGCGGCGTGTCGCCTTCCTCGCGCAGGCCCAGCACGGCGGCGCAGGCGGCAGCGACGCGCCGGCCGTCGTTCAGCGGCGCGAGGTCGACGAACCACGCGCCGCCGGCGAACGCCGCCGCCTGCTGCTGCGCAAGCTGCAAGGCCAGCCGCGTCTTGCCGCAGCCGCCGATGCCGGTGAGCGTCAACAGCCGCGCCGACGGCAGCAGGCGCGCCAGGTCGGCCAGCGCTGCCTCGCGCCCGATGAAGCGCGTGCGCGGCAGCGGCAGGTTGTGGCGCGGCGGCGGCGGCGGCGCGGCGGGTGCACTGACAGCGGAAGCGGCCGTGTCGCGCAGCGCGGTCAGCCGGTAGCCGTAGCCCGGCAGCGTGGTGATCGCGCCGGGGCCCAGCAGCTTGCGCAGGCTGCTGATCTGCGTGGCGACGTTGTGCTCTTCCACCACCAGGCCCGGCCAGACCAGGTCGAGCAGCTCCTGCTTGGTGACCAGCCGCTCGTGGCGCTGGGCCAGCGCCAGCAGCAGGTCGAAAGCGCGGCTGCCCACGGCCACCGGCTCGCCGCGCACGCGCAGCACCCGCTCGGCCGGATGCAGCTCGAAGTGGCCGAAGCGCAGCGGAGTGTCCATGGGCGGGGCGGATTTTCCCGCTTCGCCGGCCGCACGCATTCGTCCTTGACGGCGTTTGAAAAGCTTTGATGCCGGCTGGACGACGCGCCGCCACCGCCTCGGCAGAGTGGGCCCACCCAACCCGGCTTGAAGGAGCACGCGCCATGTCCCACGTCAACGAGCATTCGACCGATTCCGCCCGCTACGCCAAGTGCGTGGAAGTGTCCAAGCGCATCCGCTGGGACACCGACCGCGACGTCATCCGCGGCCGCGGCTTCGACTTCGGCAAGCCCTTCCTGCCGGACGGCCTGTCGAAGGCGGCGCAGCTGCCGTTCCTGAGCGCGGCCGACAAGCGCCTGTTCTCGCAGGTGCAGGGCCGCACCTACGCCAACATGTTCGCGCTGGTGGAGCGCTTCATCGGCGCCAAGGTGCTGGAGCTGAGCCGCGGCCATTGGCTGGGCGACCAGGTGGCGCTGGAAGCGCTGGTGCGCCTGACCGACGAGGAGCTCAAGCACCAGGAGATGTTCCGCCGGCTGGACGCGATGATGGCCCCCGGCATGCCCGCCGGCTACCGCTTCCTGCCGCAGCCCAACGAGGTGGCGCAGGCGGTGCTCGCGGCGTCCACCTGGGCGGTGCTGGCGCTGGTGTGCGACATCGAGCTGTTCTCGCAGGCGCACTACCGCAGCAGCATCGAGCCCGAGACGCAGATCGACCCGCTGTGGAAGGACGTCTTCCTGTTCCACTGGAAGGAGGAATCGCAGCACGCCATCCTCGACGAGATGGAGTGGCTGCGCGAGAACGAGCGGATCAGCGCCGCGCAGCGCGACCAGGCCGTGAACGAGCTGATCGGCCTGGTCGGCGCGGTCGACGGCATCTGCCAGCTGCAGGCCCAGGCCGACGCCGACTACTTCGCCGAGGTCGCCGGCACGGCCTTCGATGCCGCGCAGCGCCAGGCCATCCACGCGACGATGCTGGCCGCCTACCGCTGGCAGTACATCGCCAGCGGCGTGCAGGATGCGCGCTTCGGCGAGCTGCTGGGCTCGATGATCGACGCCGGTCAGGGCGTGCGCATCCAGGTCGCGCTGGGGCACTGACGGCCCCCGGCCGCTGGGGCGGCCGCCCCCCATGGGGGCTACCAAACCCGACCGGGGGACCCGGATCGGGTTTGGCGCGCTTGCCACCGCCGCTCCCCCTGGTCGCCTGCGGCGACCTGTCCCCGAGGGGAATGCCTTGATGCGGCGGGCGTTGCCGTTTCAGCGCCGCCCGAACATCATCTGCCGCGCCAGCGCGGTCTTCAGCGGTGGCAGCGCCTGCAGCGCCGCCATCGCCGCGCCGCGCGCCGCGGCCAGGCCGGGCCACGACCAGGTGAAGCTGCGCGCCAGGAAGTCGGTGCTGGCGATCGTCGCCCAGCGGTCGGGCGCGCGCGTCCATTCCACGCGGCTCAGCGCGGCGTCGATGTCGGTCTTGAAGCGCAGCGCCTCGACCAGGCTGTAGGCGTCGCGCAGGCCCAAGTTCAGGCCCTGGCCGGCCACCGGGTGCAGCGTCTGCGCGGCGTTGCCGATGCGCACGACGCGGCCCTGCACCAGCGTGCGCTCGGCGTTGAGCCCGAGCGCGAAGTGCTTCAGCGGCGAGATCGCGGCCACACGGCCGGCGGCGGCCGGCAGCAGGCTGTCGATGACCAGGCGGCGCTGGCGGTCGTCGAGCGCGGCCACCGGGTCGTCGCCGGCATCGACGCACCAGACCAGCGCGGCGCGGCGGACGGTGCTTTCAGAATCGGCGTTAGGTAAGGGCAGCAGCGCCAGCGGCCCCTGGCGTGTGAAGCGCTCGAAGGCGGTACCGCGCGGCGCGCCGTCGAGCGCGACGGTGCCGACCCAGGCGGTCTGGCGGTAGTCGTGGCTCAGCGCCTTGCGCGACTGCTCGGCGAAGACGCCGCCTTCGGCGACCACCACCAGGTCGAAGCCCTCGGCCGCGGCGGCCAGCACTTCGGCGCCGCCGGGCTGCGGGGTGATGGCCTGCACAGGCGCGCCGAAGCGGCCGGCCAGGCGCTGCGGCTCGGCCGCGACCGCCGCCAACCAGGCGCGCTGCAGGCAGGCCACCAGCGCGCCGTAGCTGAGCACCGCGCCCAACATCGGCACCGCCTGCTCGGCCGCGCTGATGCGCACCTCGGCGCCCGGCAGCGACGGCGGCGCCTGCGAGACCTGCACTTCGAGGATGGGCTCGGCTTGCGCCGCGGGCCAGGCCTGCAGCCGGCGCAGCAGTTGCACGCTGCCCAGTGCCAGCGCCAGCGTGCGCGGGTCGGCCGACACGTCCTTGTCGTCTGCGCGCGCGTCGTAGACGGTGATCGTCGCGCGCGGCAGCAACTGCGCCGCATGCAGCGCCAGCGCCAGCCCGGCGGGCCCGGCGCCCACCACCGCCATCCGCAAGGCCGTGTCCGTCATCGGTGCTCCGTTCACATCGAAAGTGCCCGCGTATTATTCGACGGCCCGTTTCCGCGGGCCGATGCTGGAGGGCATGACCATGGCGCTGATGGATTTCATCAAGAAACAGTTCATCGACATCCTGGAGTGGACCGAGTCGGGCGACGGCACGCTGGCCTGGCGCTATCCGATGGCCGGCAACGAGATCCAGTACGGCGGCTCGCTGACGGTGCGCGAAAGCCAGATGGCCGTGTTCGTCAACGAAGGCAAGGTGGCCGACGTCTTCGGCCCCGGCATGTACAAGCTGACGACGCAGACGCTGCCGGTGCTGACCTACCTGAAGAACTGGGACAAGCTTTTTCAAAGCCCGTTCAAGAGCGACGTCTACTTCTTCAGCACGCGCCAGCAGCTGGACCGCCGCTGGGGCACCAGCCAGCCGGTGACCATCCGCGACAAGGACTTCGGCGCCGTGCGCCTGCGCGCCTTCGGCAACTACGCCTACCGCATCGCCGACCCCAAGCTGTTCCACACCACGGTGTCGGGCACGCGCGAGCGCTACACGGTCGACGACCTCGACGGCCAGTTGCGCGCGCTGATGCTGCAGCACATCAGCGACGCGGTGGCGTCCAGCGGCGTTCCCTTCCTGGACCTGGCGGCCAACCAGCTGGAGTTCGCCAAGCAGTTGAAGGACGCCAACGCCGAAGAGTTCGCCAAGCTCGGCCTGGCGCTGGAATCGGTGACGGTGCAGAACGTCAGCCTGCCCGAAGAGCTGCAGAAGATCCTCGACCAGAAGATCGGCATGGGCATGGTCGGCGGCGACATGGGCAAGTTCATGCAGTACCAGACGGCGCAGGCGATTCCGAAGTTCGCCGAAGGCGCGGGCGGTGGCGGTGGCGGCATCGCCGGCGATGCCATGGGCCTGGGCGCCGGCGTCGCGCTGGGCCAGGTGATGGCGCAGCAGTTGCAAGGCGGGCTGGCCGGCGCCAACCCGGCGGCCGCGGCCGCCGCGGCAGCGGCAGCAGCGCCGGTGGGCATCAAGCCCGACGAGGTGATGGCCACGCTGGAGAAGCTGGCCGACCTCAAGGCCAAGGGCATCCTGACCGAGGACGAGTTCGCCGCCAAGAAGGCCGAGCTGCTGAAGAAGCTGGTCTGAGCCGCGCGCCGACGTGGCCACGTCACCGCAGCGCGCCTACCGCGCGGCGTGCCCCAACTGCGGCGCGCCCGTCGAGTTCGCCTCCGCGGCATCGGCCAGCGCCGTCTGCAGCTTCTGCCGCAGCACGCTGGTGCGCGACGGCGACGCGCTCAAGCGCATCGGCGTCAGCGCCGAGCTGTTCGACGACCACAGCCCGCTGCAGCTCGGCGCGTCGGGCACTTATAAGGGCCTGGCCTTCACGCTCGTCGGCCGGCTGCAATACGGCTATGCCGACGGCACCTGGAACGAGTGGCATGCCTTGTTCGACAGCGGCCGCAGCGGCTGGCTGAGCGAAGACAACGGCGCCTACGTCTTCGCTTTCGACGCCGCCTGGCCGGCCGATGCGCCGCCCGATGCCCAAGCGCTGCTGCGCCTGCCGGTGGGCGGCACGCTGCAGGTGGACGGCCGCGGCTGGACGCTGGCCTCGGTCGTCAAGGCGAAGCTCATCGCCGCCGAAGGCGAGCTGCCGCAGCCGCCGCGGCTCGACGGCGAGTTCCTCGTCGCCGACCTGCGCAACGTGCAGGACGAGGTGGGCACGCTGGACTACAGCGACCCGCGCCAGGGCCACTGGTCCAGCGGCCGTAGCGTGCTGCTGGCCGACCTGAAGCTGGCCGGCTTGAAGGACGGCGGCAGCGAGAAGACGCTGGCCGGCCGCGCCTTCGAATGCCCGAACTGCGGCGCCGCGCTGGAAGTCAAGCTGGCGACCACGCAGGCCCTCACCTGCAAGCAGTGCAACACCGTCATCGACGTCTCCAAGGGCGTCGGCGGCGAACTGGCGCACTACCGCCAGAACAACATCGGCGAAGGCGGCCTGCAGCCGCTGGTGCCGCTGGGCGCCACGGCCCAGCTGATGCTCGGCACCTCGGTGGCGGCGCCGTGGCAGGTGGTGGGTTATCTCGAACGTTGCGACCTGCCGGCCCCCGGCGACGACGACGAGCAGGTGTTCTGGCGCGAGTACCTGCTCTACAACCGCGAGTTGGGCTTCGCCTTCCTCGTCGACAGCGAAGAGGACGGCTGGAGCTGGGTGCGCCCCATCACCGGCACGCCGCAGGCCGAGAGCGGCGGCCGCGTCAGCTGGCACGGCACCACCTATGCCCAGGGCTACCGCTACCGCGCCAAGGTGACCTGGGTGCAGGGCGAGTTCTACTGGCGCGTGCGCCGCGACGAGCAGGCCGAGGTCACCGACTACAAGGGCAGCGGCAGCGCCGCGGCCAGCCGGTTGTCGCGGGAGCAGACCGCCGGCGAGGTGGTGTGGTCGGCCGGCCGCACGCTGGACGCGGTGCAGATGGCCAAGGCCTTCGGCGTCAGCGACCTGCTGGCGCAGGCCTTCAAGCGCGACGCGGCGCCGCTGGCCGCCGGCGGCAAGGCCACGGGCTTGCGGCCGATGACCCTGGTGCTGCTGGTGGTGTTCGCGCTGGTGATGAGCATCCTGTTCAGCTGCAGCGAAGACCCCTGCGACGACACCCGCAGCGCCTTCGGCCCGAACAGTGCGGAGCACCAGCAATGCCTGCGCACCGGCAGCAGCGGCAGCAGCCGCATCGGCGGCTCGTGGGGCGGATACTCCAGCGGCGGCGGGCATAAATGACTCCCCCGAAGCGCCTTCGGCGCCTCCCCCCAGGGGGCGCCCCCAGCGGCCCGGCAAAGCCGGATCCGCGGCGGCTGCTTGGCTCCGGCTGATTCGTGCGGAGAGCGGTGGTGATTCACGAAAGGAACCGACCATGATGGGAATCGAGTGGCTCAAGCCGGCCGTCTTCTTCGGCTCGCTGGTCTTCGCGCTGATGGGCGTGGCGATCTTCTGGATCTGCTTCGTCATCATCGACAAGCTCACGCCCTACGACCTGTGGGCCGAGATCGTCGAGCACAAGAACGTCGCGCTGGCCATCGTGGTGGGCGCGATGTGCATCGCCATCGGCCTGATCGTGTCCGCCGCGGTGCACGGTTAGCGCGCGGCCGCGCCGTTCAGGCCGGCCGTCGCTCGAACGTGCGGAAGATGCTGGAGAAGTCGAGCGCGCCGGCGCCCGCCTTGCTGTGCAGGTCGAACAGGTTGCGCGCCAGCGCGCCGAGCGGAATGCTGGCGCTCGATGCCACGGCGGCCTCCATCGCCAGGCCGAGGTCCTTGAGCATCAGGTCGACGCCGAAGCCGCCGCTGTAGCCGCGCGAGGCCGGCACGTTGTCCATCACGCCGGGGCAGGGGTTGTAGAGCTCGAGCACCCAGTTGCGGCCGGAGCTCTTGGCCATGATGTCGGACAGCACGGCGGCGTCCAGCCCGTTGGCCTGGCCCAGGCGGATGGCCTCGCAGGCGCCGACCATCTGGATGCCCAGCATCATGTTGTTGCAGATCTTGGCCGTCTGCCCGGCGCCGTGGCCGCCGGCGTGGAAGAGCGCCTTGCCCATCTTTTGCAGCGTCGGGCGCGCGCGTTCCAGCGTCGCCGCCGAGCCGCCGACCATGAAGGTTAGCGTGCCATTGGTGGCGCCGGCCGTGCCGCCGGACACCGGGGCGTCCAGGCAGTCCAGCCCGCGCGCCGCCGCCGCGTCGGCGACGCGCCGCGCGGTGGCCGGTGCCACCGACGAGCAGTCGATCAGCAAGGCGCCGGCCTTGGCCGCGGCCACGGCACCGCCGTTCCCGCCATCGCCGCCGCTGCCGAGCAGGGTCTCTTCCACGTGCTTGCTGGCGGGCAGCATGGTGATCACGATGTCGGCGGCGGCGACCTCGGCCGCGCGGTCGGCGCCGGCGCGGCCGCCGCCTTGCACGAGCTTCTCGACGGCCGGCGGCGACAGGTCGAAGCCGCAGACCTCGTCGCCCTTGCGGACGAGGTTCAGGGCCATCGGCAGGCCCATGTTGCCGAGGCCGATGAAGACGATCTTGGTTGCCAAGGGTGGACTCCTGTGGTCGCCGCGACGGCGCCTCAACGCATCGTGATGGTGGTGTTCACCTGGCTGTCGGCGTGGTCCGGCTCGAACCAGCGCGCCGTGACCGTCTTCACCTGGGTCCAGAACCAGGCCGCCTGCTTGCCGTTGGGCCCCAGGTCGCCGAGCTTGGAGGCGCGCGAGCCGGTGAACGAGAAGTAGGCCACCGGCACCGGGATCGGCACGTTGATGCCGACCTGGCCGACGTCGATCTCGTTCTGGAACTTGCGCGCCGCCCAGCCCGAGGCGGTGAAGATCGAGGTGCCGTTGCCGTTGGGGTTGGCGTTGATGAAGGCGATCGCTTCGTCGAGCGTGGCCGTCTCGACCACGGCCAGCGCGGGGCCGAAGATCTCCTGCGCGTAGACGTCCATCTCCGGCTTGACGCCGGTGAAGATGGTGGGGCCGACGAAGTTGCCGTTGGGGAAGCCCTCGACCTTGATGCCGCGGCCGTCGAGCACGATCTGCGCGCCCTGCTCGGCGGCCGAGCCGATCAGCCGCTCGACGCGCGCGCGCGCCGCCTTCGACACCACGGGCCCGAGGTCGGCGCCTTCGGTGGTGCCGGCGGAGACCTTCAGCCGCCGCGTGCGCTCGACGATCTCGGGCAGCCACTGGCGCGCCTCGCCCACCAGCACGGCCACCGAGTTGGCCATGCAGCGCTGGCCGGCGGCACCGAAGGCCGAGCCGATGAGGTTGTTGATCGCCTGGTCCTTGTTGGCGTCGGGCAGCACCACGCAGTGGTTCTTGGCGCCCATCATCGACTGCACGCGCTTGCCCGCTTGCGTGGCGCGGCGGTACACGTGGGTGCCGACCGCGGTGGAGCCGATGAACGACACCGCCTTCACGTCGGGGTGGTCGCACAGCCGGTTGACGACCTCGGGGCCGCCATGCACGACGTTGAGCACACCCGGCGGCAGGCCGGCCTGGTGCGCCAGGTCCACCAGCATCATGGTCGACGTGGGGTCCTGCTCCGAGGGCTTGAGCACGAAGGTGTTGCCGAAGGTGATGGCCATCGGGAACATGAAGCACGGCAGCATCACGGGGAAGTTGAAGGCCGTGATGCCCACGCCCACGCCCAGCGGCTGGTGGATCGAGTACACGTCGACGCCGGTGGCAGCGTTCTCGGCGATCTCGCCGAGCTGCAGCGTCGCCACCGAGCAGGCGTGCTCGATCACCTCCAGCCCGCGGCCGACCTCGCCTTCGGCGTCGGGCAGCGTCTTGCCGTGCTCGCGCGTGATGGCGGCGGCCAGCGGCTGGACGTTGTCGCGCACCAGCTGCTGCAGCTTGAGCATGACGCGCAGCCGCTGGCTCAGCGAGGTGTTGCGCCAGCTCTCGAACGCCTTCTTGGCGCTGGCCACCGCGCGGTCGACCTCGTCGACGCTGCAGAACGGCGTGCGCGCCACCACTTCCTGCGTCGCCGGGTTGACGACGTCGCGCCACTCCTGCGTCTGCGACGCCACAAGCTTGCCGTCGATGAACATCGCCACGGCGGCGGGGCTGGCTGCACTCATGCGGACTCTCCTGCGTTCACTTCTTCACCAGCGGGCAGCTCGACTGCTCCAGCGGCTTGTAGGCCTGCGCGGCGGGAATCGTGTCGATGATCTTCAGGTAGTCCCACGGGCCCTTGGACTCCTCGGGCTTCTTCACTTCCACCAGGTAGTTGTCGTGGATCACGCGGCCGTCGGGCCGGATCGACGCGTTCTTCATGACCGGATCCTTGATCGGGATCTCGCGCATCGTCTGCTGCACGACCTTCCAGTCGTCGGTCTTGGCCGCCGCCACCGCCTTCAGGTAGTGCAGCACGCTGGAGTACACCCCCGCCTGCACCATCGTCGGCTTGAAGCCCTTGTGCCTGGCCTCGAAGCGGCGGGCGAACTCGCGCGTGTCGGCATCCTGGTCCCAGTAGAAGCCTTCGGCGTACATCAGGCCTTGCGCGTTCTTCAGGCCCAGCGCATGCACCTCGGTCAGGAACAGCAGCAGCGCCGCCAGCCGCTGGCCCTTGGTGCCGACGCCGAACTCGCGCGCCTGCTTGATGGCGGTGACCGAGTCCTGGCCGCCGTTGGCCAGCCCGACGACCTGCGCCTTCGACGATTGCGCCTGCAGCAGGAACGACGAGAAGTCCGGCGCATTCAGCGGGTGGCGCACGCTGCCCACCACCGTGCCGCCGTTGGCCTTGACGATCGCCGAGGCGTCGGCTTCGAGCGAATGGCCGAAGGCGTAGTCCACGGTCACGAAGTACCAGCTCTTCTCGCCCTGCTTCGTCAGCGCGGCGGCGGCGCCGGCGGCCAGCGAGTAGGTGTCGAACATCCAGTGAAAACCGTTGCTCGTGCAGTCTTCGTTGGTGATGCGCGTCGTCGCCGGGCCGCTGTACAGCGCGATGCCGCCGCGCTCCTTGATGAGCTTCTGGATGGCCAGCGCGGCCGACGAATTGGTGAGGTCGGCCAGCGCGTCGACGCCCTCGCGGTCCAGCCACTCGCGCGCCTTGGCCGCCGCAATGTCGGACTTGTTCTGGTGGTCGGCGGCGATCACCTCGATCTTCATGCCCTTGCACTCGGCCTTCAGGCAGTCTTCGACGGCCAGGTTGGCCGCCGCCACCGAACCCTGGCCGCCCATGCCCGAATACGGGCCCGACATGTCGGTGAGGACGCCGATCTTCACGCCGCCGTTGGACAGCTGCTGCGCCTGCGTCGGCAGCGCCGCCGCGCCTGCCGCCAGGCACGCCGCCGCAGCGATGAGATGGGCCTGAAAGCGCCGTTTGGCCATGGTGTCGTCTCCTGTCGGTGGCTGTGTTTGTGGCCTGGGATTGAGCCATCCGCGCACGGCTGCGGCAACAGCAGCGCTGCCGCCGCGGCCTTGCAAATTTGCAAGGCCTACACTCCGGCGCCCATGGAGTGGGACAACCTGCGGGTCTTTCTCGAACTCGCGCGCACCGAGCGCCTGATGGAGGCCGCGCAGCGGCTGGACGTGTCGACGTCGACCATCTCGCGGCGGCTGCGGCGGCTGGAAGCCGAGCTGGGCACGCAGCTGTTCGACCGCAACAGCCAGGGCTTCGCGCTGACCCTGCAGGGCGAGAAGCTGCTGCACTACGCGCAGGAGGCCGAGGGCGTGCTGTCGGCCGCCGCCGATGCCGTGTTCGGGCGCAACGAATCGCTGTCGGGCCAGGTGCGAATCGGCGCCACCGAAGGCTTCGGCTGCTTCGTGCTGGCGCCGCACCTGGCGCATTTTTGCGCGCACCATCCGCGCATCACCGTCGACCTGCTGCCGATGCCGCGCTTCGTCAGCCTGTCCAAGCGCGAGGCCGACGCGGCCGTCACCATCGAGCGGCCGGTGCACGGCAGCTACGTCGTCTCCAAGCTGTCGGACTACAAGCTCAAGCTCTACGCGACGGCCGACTACCTGCGCGCCCATGCGCCGATCCGCACGCCGGCGGACTTGGCGCAGCATCCTTTCATCAGCTACGTCGACGACCTCGTGTTCAGCGCCGAACTGAAATACCTGCGCCAGGTGGCGCCGTCGGTGCAGGCGGTGTTCCGCAGCACCAGCGTGGTGGCCCAGTACGCAGCGGTGTGCCGCGGCCGCGGCCTGGGCATCCTGCCGTGCTTCCTGGCCCAGCACAGTAGCGACCTGGTGCCCGTGCTCGACGACACGGTGACCGTGCTGCGCACCTTCTGGCTGGTGGTGCCGGCCGACCGCCGCAACGTTGCCCGCGTGCGCGCCGTTTGCGCCTGGCTGCGCGACACGGTGCAGTCGAACCGCGACTTCCTGATGGGCGACGCGGCGCAGATGACCTACATGGCATGAGCCCGCATGACCGCTCCAACGCGCTGCAGCCGGAGCGCGAACAACGCGGCGCTGGCCTGATGAGCCCGCAGGACCGCCCCGCTCCGGCCGAACTGGCGCTGCTGGCCTCGGTCTTCGTCGTCGCCGCCTGCGGGCTGGTCTACGAACTGGCGGCCGGCGCGCTGGCCAGCTACCTGCTGGGCGATTCGGTGCTGCAGTTCAGCACCGTGATCGGCTGCTACCTGTTCGCGATGGGCATCGGCTCGTGGCTCAGCCGCTTCGTCGAACGCCAGCTCGTCGCGCAGTTCCTGGTCATCGAGCTGCTGGTGGGCCTGATCGGTGGCCTGATGCCGGCGGCGCTGTTCGCCGCCCATGCCAGCCTGCCCGTCGCCAGCGTGGGCGCCTTTCGCGTGCTGCTGTACGGCCTGGTGCTGCTGGTGGGCGTGCTGGTGGGGCTGGAGATCCCACTGGTGATGCGCATCCTCAAGCGCAGCTTCAGCGAACGCTACGCGCTCAAGGAACTGGTCTCGCAGGTGCTGACCTTCGACTACCTGGGCGCGCTGGCGGTGGCGCTGGCATTCCCGCTGCTGTTCGTGCCGCACCTGGGGCTGATCCGCACCGGCGTCTTCTTCGGGCTGATGAACGCCGCGGTGGCGGTGTGGGCGCTGCTGCTGTTCCGCGGCGAGCTGCGGCGCTGGCGCGTGCACGCGCTGGCCTGCGCCGCGGTGGTGGCGGTGCTGGCGCTGGCCATGCTGCAGGCCGACCGCATCACCACCTGGGCCGAAGACCGCTTCTACGTCGACAACGTGGTGCTGCGCGAGAACAGCGCCTACCAGCGCGTGGTGGTCACGCGCTCGGCGGCCGGGGTGCGCTTGTTCCTCAACGGCAACCTGCAGTTCCACTCGCGCGACGAATACCGCTACCACGAGGCGCTGGTGCACCCGGCGATGGCCGCGCAAGGCGCGCCGCGGCGCGTGCTGGTGCTCGGCGGCGGCGACGGCATGGCGGTGCGCGAGGTGCTCAAGCACCCCGGCGTGCAGCAGGTCACGCTGGTCGAGCTGGACCCGCACATCACGCGGCTGTTCAGCACCGAGCCGATGCTGACGGCGCTGAACGGCGGCGCGCTGTCGTCGCCCAAGCTGAGCATCGTCAACGCCGACGCCTTCGGCTGGCTGCAAGGCCACGACGAGCGCTTCGACGTCATCGTGGTCGACTTCCCCGATCCCACCAACTTCGCGCTCGGCAAGCTCTACACCACCAGCTTCTACCAGTTGCTCGACCAGCACCTCGCGGCCAGCGGCTTCGCGGTGGTGCAGACCACCTCGCCGCTGATCGCGCGGCGCAGCTTCTGGACCGTGGCCGCCACGCTGGAAGCGGTGGGCCTGAACGTCACGCCCTACCACGCCCACGTGCCCAGCTTCGGCGAATGGGGCTTCATCATCGCCAGCCACCGGCCCTTCCGCGCGCCGACGGCGCTGCCGCCGGGCCTGCGCTTCCTCACGCCCGAGGGCTTTGGCGCGCTGCTGCAGTTTCCGCCCGACATGGCGCGCATCGACGGGTTGGAGCCCAACCGGCTGTCCAACCAGGTGCTGGTGCAGACCTTCGAGGAAGAATGGGGCCGCGTGTCGCGCTGAAGCTCAGTCGGCGCGGCTGGCTGGGCGCGGCGCTGGCGGCGCCCTGGGTGACGGCGCTGTCGTCATGCTCGCCTAACGCGTTACCCGAACGTCTGATCGGCGGCTGGATCGGCGCCGCGCACGAGCGCGGCCACCGCCTGCGCGAGGCGCCGCGGCCCGACTTCGCCGCCGCCGGCGCGCCGCGCCGCGCGGCCGTGCTGGTGCTGGGCGGCGGCGTGGCCGGGCTGGCGGCGGCGCGCGGCTTCGTGCGCGCGGGCGTCGACGACGTGCAAGTGCTGGAGCTCGAAGACCGCCCCGGCGGCAACAGCCGCGGCCACCGCATGGGCGGCATGGCCTGCCCGCTGGGCGCGCACTACCTGCCGCAGCCGGGCGCGCCGGCGCGCGAGGTCGACGAATGGCTGCACGAGGTGGGGCTCCTGCGGCACGAGGCCGGGCGCCGCGTCGCCGACGAGCGCCACCTGTGCCACAGCCCGCAGGAGCGGCTGTTCTTCGAAGGCGCCTGGCACGAAGGCCTGCTGCCGCCGGCCGACCCGGCGTCGGCCACGCAGGCGCAGTACCGGCGCTTCGCCGCGCTGGCCGCCGCAGCGCCGGCCTTCGCGATCCCCAGCCACCGCGTGCCGTGGACGGCCGCGCACGCGGCGCTGGACGAGCAGCCCTTCGCGGCCTGGCTGTCGCAACACCAGCTCGACGACGAAAGGCTGCGCTGGTACCTGGACTACTGCTGCCGCGACGACTTCGGCGCCGGCAGCGCGGAAGTGTCGGCCTGGGCCGGGCTGCACTACTTCGGCAGCCGCCACGGCTTCCACGCCCCGGGCGATGCCGAGAGCGACCGCGAGCCGGTCTTCACCTGGCCCGAAGGCAATGCCTGGCTGGTGGACCGGCTGCTGGCACCGCTGACCGGCCGGGTCCACGGCGGCCGCACCGTGCTGCGCGTGCGCGAAGAACGCGGCGGCGTGCAGGTGCTGGCGGCCCGCACCGACGGCGCGCTCGAAGCCTGGACCGCCCCCACCGTGGTGCTGGCGTTGCCGCTGTTCGTGGCCGCGCGCGTGCTCGATCAACCGCCGGCCGCGCTGCAGGCCGCCGCCGCGGCAACGGCCTACGCGCCCTGGCTGGTGGCCAACCTGCAGCTCGACCGCCCGCTGCTCGAACGTCCCGGCCTGCCCGCCGCCTGGGACAGCGTGGCCTACGGCAGCGCGGCGCTCGGCTACGTCGACGCCATGCACCAGAGCCTGCGCCCGGTGCCCGGCGCCACCGTGCTGACTGCTTACGCCACGCTGCCCGCCGCCGAGCGCGCGGCGTTGTTGACGCAGCCTTTCGAGCATTGGGCGCGGCGCGTGGTGGCCGAAGTCAGCGCGCTGCACCCTGACCTGCCCGCGCGGCTGCAGCGCATCGACCTCATGCGCTACGGCCACGCCATGGCGGTGCCGCGGCCCGGCCGCGCGCGCAGTGCCGCGGCGCGCGCGGCCTTGCGCGGCGGCCGCGGCCGGCTGCGCTTTGCGCACGCTGACTTGGCGGGTTATTCGGTCTTCGAGGAAGCCTTCATCGCCGGCTGCGAAGCCGCGGCCGCGCCCTGCTGCGGCGGCTGAGCGACACTCGGCGCTTCCCCGCTTGCAACACCCGCCACCATGACGATGACTTACCGCCGCCTGGGCCGCGCCGGGGTGCGCGTCAGCACCCTTTCGCTGGGCTCCTGGGTCACCTACGGCAACCAGGTGGACGCCAAGGCCGCCGTCGAGATGATGGCCGCGGCTTTCGACGCCGGCATCAACTTCTTCGACAACGCCGAGGTCTACGCCGGCGGCCGCAGCGAAACGCTGATGGGCGAGGCGCTGCGCACGCTGCAATGGCCGCGCCTGAACTACCTGGTGTCGACCAAGTTCTTCTGGGGCCTGGACCGCCAGGGTGAGGCCGTCAACCGCAAGGACACGCTCAACCGCAAGTACCTGATGCAGGCGATCGACGGCAGCCTGCAGCGCTTCGGGCTGGAACACCTCGACCTCATCTACTGCCACCGCGCCGACCCGCACACGCCGATCGAGGAGACGGTGCGCGCGATGAGCGACATCATCACCCAGGGCAAGGCGCTGTACTGGGGCACCAGCGAGTGGAGCGCCGGCGAGATCCGCGCCGCCTGGGACATCGCCGAGCGCCACCACCTGCACAAGCCGGTGGTCGAGCAGCCGCAGTACCACCTGTTCCACCGCAAGCGCGTGGAGCAGGAATATGCGCGGCTGTATGACGACATCGGCCTCGGCCTGACCACCTGGAGCCCGCTGGCCAGCGGCCTGCTGACCGGCAAGTACCAAGACGGCGTGCCGCCCGGCAGCCGCGCCAGCGTGGAGAGCTACGCCTTCCTGCGCGAAGGCTTGACCGACGCGCGCAAGAACGCCGCGGTGGCGCAGCTGGCGCCCATCGCCGCCGAGCTGGGCTGCACGCTGGCCCAGATGGCGATCGCCTGGGCCGCGAAGAACCCGCGCGTCAGCACCGTGATCACCGGCGCCTCGCGGGTCGAGCAACTGCAGCAGAACCTGGGCGCGCTGGCGGTCATCGAGAAGCTGACGCCGGAGGTGCTGGCACGCATCGACGCCGTGGCGCTGCCGCTGGCGAACTGATTCAGCGGCCGCCGCAGAAGGCCCGGCGCAGCACCGCATGCCGGTGCTCGAAGAACCGGCGCACGAACCAGGCGAGCAGGGCGCGCATGAAGCGCCAGCGCGGCTCGAACTCGAGCGTGTCGCGCAGCAGCAGCCGCCCCGGCTGCGTGGGGTGGTCGAGGATCTGGCGGCGGTGCGACCAGCGGCGCATCGACAGCATCGGCGACTGCTCGTGGAAGCCCTGCTGCTCGTCGAGCGCGGTCAGCGTCAGCCAGGAGCAGTCGATCGGCACGACGCCCAGGGCGAGGAGCAGGCTGCGGAACAGCGGCCGGCCGGGGACGCGCGGCAGCTCGGTCAGGCGGTGCACGCCGGCCGGCGCCGTCATGCGCAGGAACGGCATCATCTCGCGGCGCAGGCAGCGCAGGTCGGTGATCCAGCGCCACAGCGCGGCCCGGCTGCACGCCAGCGTGCTTTCGAAGACGAGCGTGACCGGCGGCGTCGGCACGCGGCGTCGTCAGCCCAGGCCGATGGGCGCCGGCGCGCTGTTGACGATCTTGCGGAACAGCGGCCGGTAGCCGTCTTCCGGCTCGTGGCCGGTCAGCGGGTCTTTGTTGGCGGCGAAGGCGGCGTCCAGCTCGGTCCAGTCGGCCTCGGTCAGCAGCCGCTTGGCGGCGGGCAGCACGTCGGTCTCTTCGCGCGCCATGTGGTCGAGGTAGGCGTTGATGTAGCGCTCGGTCGCCTGCTCGAAGGCCTCGCGGCGCGACTCGCCCATCACCTCGAAGGCCAGCAGCGCGTGCTCCAGGTCGCGGATCGCGCGCTCGCCGGTGGCATGGTCGCGGTCCAGGCGGTCCAGCACCTCGCCCATCTCGGGCGCGCGCTCGCGCAGCTTGGGAAACAGCAGCTCGCTTTCCTTGGTGTGGTGCAGCCGCTCGGGAAACTCGTCGATGTAGAACATCATCGCGCGCAGCACGTCGAAGGGCGGCAGCTGCTTCTCGCGGCGCGCGTGCTGCAGCAGCATCGACAGCGACCGCAGCATCGCGGCCAGGGCCTGGTGTTCGTCGCGGATCACGTCGAGGGCATGGTGGCGCATGGCGGGGCTCGCAGTCGTCAATATCGGATCGTTCGATGGCGCTAGCGTCGCAGGTCGGGGGCTTTTCTCACTTGAGTTAAGTCAAGCTGAACCCAGACGGCCGCGCAGCACGCGATGGCGCTGTACGCGCTGCGGTCGGAACGCCGCCTCCAGCGCCGCCAGCAAGGCCTCGGCCCGCGCGCCGTTGTCGCCGCTGACGTTGCAGACGTAGGCGTCGATGGTCACCGCGGCCAGTTCGGGCCAGGTGTGCACCGCCAGGTGCGATTCGGCCAGCAGCACCACGCCGGTCACGCCGCCGGCGCCGCCGAAGCGGTGGAACACGTCGTTCACCGGCGTCAGCCCGCAGCGCTGCACCTCCTGCCGGCAGCGCGCGCGCAAGGCCGCGGGGTCGCCGAACAGCGCCGCGTCGACCGGGCAGCCCTGCAGATCGGCCATCAGGTGCAGTCCTTGCATGGGGTGGATGATACGAAGGGGCGCCCTAGAATCCGTGGTTCCCCCAAGCCCCCATCCCTGCCGCCCGCGAGCCCCGCATGCCAGACGACAACCGCCCCCAGCCGCCCACGTCCCTGATGGCCGATGCGATCCGCGCCCTGGCGATGGACGCCGTGCAGCAGGCCAATTCCGGCCACCCCGGCGCGCCGATGGGCATGGCCGAGATGGCGGTGGCGCTGTGGTCGCGCCACCTGCGCCACAACCCCGGCAACCCGCACTGGCCCGAGCGCGACCGTTTCGTGCTGAGCAACGGCCACGCCTCGATGCTGCTGTACGCGCTGCTGCACCTGACCGGCTACGACCTGGCGATGAGCGAGCTGCGCAACTTCCGCCAGTTGCACAGCAAGACCCCGGGCCACCCCGAGGTCGACCTGACGCCCGGCGTCGAGACCACCACCGGCCCGCTGGGCCAGGGCATCGCCAACGCGGTGGGCATGGCGCTGGCCGAGAAGCTGCTGGCGCACGAGTTCAACCGCCCCGGCCACACGCTGGTGGACCATCGCACCTACGCCTTCGTCGGCGACGGTTGCCTGATGGAAGGCCTCAGCCACGAGGCCTGCGCGCTGGCCGGCGCCTGGAAACTCAACAAGCTGGTGGCGCTGTACGACGACAACGGCATCAGCATCGACGGCGCCGTCAAGCCCTGGTACGTGGACGACCCGGTGCTGCGCTTCAAGGCCTACGACTGGAACGTGATCGGCCCGATCGACGGCCAGGACGTGGCGGCGGTGGACGCCGCGCTCACGCAGGCCCATGCCTCGGCGACGCAGCCCACGCTGATCATCTGCAAGACCACCATCGGGCAGGGCTCGCCCAACCGCGCCGGCACCGCCAAGGCGCACGGCGAGCCGCTGGGCGCCGACGAGATCAAGCTGACGCGGCAAGGCCTCGGCTGGACGTACGAGCCCTTCGTGATCCCCGAGGCGGCCTACGCCGCCTGGGACGCCAAGGCCAGCGGCGCCGCCGCCGAAGCCGAGTGGACGCAGCGCCTGGCCGCCTACAAGGCCGCCCACCCCGAGCTGGCCGCCGATTACCTGCGCCGCATGAAGGGCGAGCTGCCCGCCGGCTTCGCGCAGACCGCGGTCGACGTGGTGGTGGCCGCGCACGCCAAGGCCGAGACGGTGGCCAGCCGCAAGGCCAGCCAGCTGGCGCTGGAGGTCTTCACCAAGGCCATGCCCGAGCTGCTGGGCGGCAGCGCCGACCTCACCGGCTCGAACCTGACCAACACCAGCAGCACGCCGCCGCTGCGCTTCGACGCGGCGGGCACGCCCAACGGCGGCCGCCACATCAACTACGGCGTGCGCGAGTTCGGCATGGCCGCCATCATGAACGGCATCGCGCTGCACGGCGGCTTCATCCCCTACGGCGGCACCTTCCTCACGTTCAGCGACTACAGCCGCAACGCCATCCGCATGGCCGCGCTGATGAAGCGCCGCGTGATCCACGTCTTCACGCACGACAGCATCGGCCTCGGCGAAGACGGCCCCACGCACCAGAGCGTGGAGCACGCCGCGGCGCTGCGGCTGCTGCCGGGGCTGGACGTCTGGCGCCCGGCCGACACCGCCGAGACGGCGATTGCCTGGGCCATCGCCTTGGGCAACACGCACCGGCCGAGCGCGCTGCTGCTGTCGCGCCAGAACCTGCCCTACGCGCCGAAGGCGGCGCTGGACGACATCGCCAAGGGCGCCTACGTGCTGGCCGAGCCGGGCGAAGTGGGGCTGAAGAAGAAGGCGCAGGGCGTGATCATCGCCACCGGCTCGGAGGTGCAGCTGGCGCTGCACGCGCAAGCCGAGCTGGCGCGGCGCGGCATCGCGGTGCGCGTGGTCAGCATGCCCAGCACCACGGTGTTCGACCGCCAGGACGTCAAGTACAAGAAGGCGGTGCTGCCGCCGGGCCTGCCGCGCGTGGCGGTGGAAGCCGGCGTCACCGATTTCTGGTGGAAGTACGGCTGCGCCGCGGTGGTCGGCCTCGACCGCTTCGGCGAAAGCGCGCCGGCCGGCGCGCTGTTCAAGCACTTCGGCTTCACGGCGCAGAACGTGGCCGACACCATGCACAAGGTTTTGTCGAAATCATCGTCCAAGTAACCGCAAGGAGAGCTCAGATGGCTATCAAGGTTGGTATCAACGGCTTCGGCCGCATCGGCCGCATGGTGTTGCGCGCCGCGGTGCAGAACTTCCCCGAGGTCGAGGTGGTCGGCATCAACGACCTGCTGGAGCCCGACTACCTGGCCTACATGCTCAAGTACGACAGCGTGCACGGCCGCTTCAAGGGCGAGATCGCGGTCGACGGCAACACGCTGGTCGTCAACGGCAGGAAGATCCGGCTGACGGCCGAGAAGGACCCCGCGGCGCTGAAGTGGGGCGCCGTCGGCGCCGACATCGTGGTCGAGTCGACCGGCCTCTTCCTCACCAAGGAAACGGCGCAGAAGCACATCGACGCCGGCGCCAAGAAGGTGGTGATGAGCGCGCCCAGCAAGGACGACACGCCGATGTTCGTCTACGGCGTCAACGACAAGAGTTATGCCGGCCAGGCCATCATCAGCAACGCGAGCTGCACCACCAACTGCCTGGCCCCGGTGGCCAAGGTGCTGCACGACAGCTTTGGCATCAAGCGCGGACTGATGACCACCGTGCACGCCGCCACCGCCACGCAGAAGACCGTGGACGGCCCCAGCAACAAGGACTGGCGCGGCGGCCGCGGCATCCTGGAGAACATCATCCCCAGCAGCACCGGCGCTGCCAAGGCGGTGGGCGTGGTGATCCCCGAGCTGAACAAGAAGCTAACCGGCATGTCGTTTCGCGTGCCGACCTCCGATGTCAGCGTGGTCGACCTGACGGCCGAGCTGGTGAAGGAAGCGAGCTGGGAAGACATCTGCGGCGCGATGAAGGCCGCCGCCGCGGGCCCGATGAAGGGCGTGCTGGCCTACACCGAAGACAAGGTGGTGGCCACCGACTTCCGCGGCGAGCCCTGCACCAGCGTGTTCGACGCCGATGCCGGCATCGCGCTGGACAAGACCTTCGTCAAGGTGGTGGCCTGGTACGACAACGAGTGGGGCTACTCGAACAAGGTGCTGGAGATGGTGCGCGTCATCGCGCGTTGAGCCCGCCGTGACCAGCGCCCTGTACGAATCGACGCTGCATTCGCTGCCGCTGGTCGCCCGCGGCAAGGTGCGCGAGAACTACGCCGTCGGCAGCCGCCGGCTGCTGATGGTGGCGAGCGACCGCATCTCGGCCTTCGACGTGGTGATGGACGAGCCCATCCCCGCCAAGGGCGCGCTGCTGACGCGCATGGCGCTGTTCTGGTTCGGCAAGCTGGCGCACGTGGTGCCCAACCACCTGACCGGCGACGACCCGGAAAGCGTGGTCGCGCCCGACGAGGTGGCGCAGGTGCGCGGCCGCTCGATGCTGGTCAAGCGCCTGCGGCCGCTGCCGATCGAGGCCGTGGTGCGCGGCTACCTCGCCGGCTCGGGCTGGAAGGAATACCAGGCCGGCGGCAGCGTCTGCGGCGTGGCGCTGCCGCCGGGGCTGCGCCTGGCCAGCCGGCTGCCGCAGCCGATCTTCACGCCGGCCACCAAGGCCGAGGCCGGCGCCCACGACGAGAACATCAGCTTCGAGCAGGCGGCGGCGCTGATCGGCGCCGAGCGCGCCGCCGAGGTGCGCGACGTGGCGATCCGCCTGTACAGCGAAGCGGCCCGTTATGCGCTGGACCGCGGCATCGTGATCGCCGACACCAAGTTCGAGTTCGGCCTCGACGAGCAGGGCACGTTGACGCTGATGGACGAGGTGCTGACGCCCGACTCGTCGCGCTTCTGGCCGCGCGACGGCTGGCGCGACGGCGACAACCCGCCGAGCTACGACAAGCAGTACCTGCGCGACTGGCTGGAGGCGGTGCGCATCGACGGCCGGCCCTGGGACAAGCAGGCCCCCGCGCCCGAGCTGCCCGACAACGTGGTGGCCGCCACGGCGGCGCGTTATGCCGAGGCGGCGCGGCTGTTGACCGGGGCGTGAGGCACGCGCCCTCATCCCGGCCCTCTCCCACGCGTGGGAGAGGGAGCAGGTTCAGGCGGCCATCAAGCCGCTGAACATCCGGCTGTTCAGCCCGCGCGGCCGGTAGGCCGACACGCGCTTGGCGATCTCGGCCACGTGCTCGGGCGTGGTGCCGCAGCAGCCGCCGGCGATGTTGAGGAAGCCGCTCTTCGCGAACTCTTCCATCAGCGCGCCGGTGACGGCCGGCGTCTCGTCGAAGCCGGTCTCGCTCATCGGGTTGGGCAGCCCGGCGTTGGGATAACAGCTGACATAGGTGTCACCGGCGACGCGTGCCAGCTCTTCGATGTAGGGCCGCATCAGCGCCGCGCCAAGCGCGCAGTTCAGGCCCACGGCCAGCGGCCGCGCGTGGCGCACCGAGTGCCAGAAGGCCTCGACCGTCTGCCCCGAGAGGATGCGGCCCGAGGCGTCGGTGACGGTGCCCGAGAGGATCACCGGCAGGCGCTGGCCGCGCTCTTCCATCAGCTCGTCGAGCGCGAAGATCGCCGCCTTGGCGTTGAGCGTGTCGAAGATGGTCTCCACCAGGAACAGGTCGCAGCCGCCGTCCAGCAGACCCGCAGCCTGCTCGCGGTAGGCGGCGCGCAGCTCGTCGAAGCTGACGTTGCGCGCGCCGGGGTCGTTGACGTCGGGGCTGATGCTGGCGGTGCGCGGCGTCGGGCCCAGGGCGCCGGCCACGAAGCGCGGCTTGTCGGCGCTGTCGAAGCGGTCGGCCGCGGCGCGGGCGATGCGCGCGGCGGCTTCGTTCATCTCGCGCGCGACGGCGGCCAAGCCGTAGTCTTCCTGCGCGATGGCGGTGGCGCCGAAGGTGTTGGTCTCGATGATGTCGGCCCCGGCGGCGAGGTAGGCCTCGTGGATGCCGCTGATGACGTCGGGCCGCGTCAGCACCAGCAGGTCGTTGTTGCCCTTCAGGTCCTTGCCGTGGTCGGCGAAGCGGCGGCCGCGGAAGTCGGCCTCGGTCAGCGCGTGGCGCTGGATCATCGTGCCCATCGCACCGTCGATGATGACGATGCGGGACTGCAGCAGCCCGGGCAGGGCGGCGGCGCGGTGGTAGTCGGCGGCAGGCTTCATGCCGCGCATTGTCGGCGCTGTCAGCGCGTCGTCGGGCCCTTGGAGGTGTCGCCGGCTTCGGCGAACAGGTTTTCCGAGAACATCGACTCGCCGCCGCCGGGGTCGGCCGACTGGCGGCGCCGGCGCGCGCGCTCGGAGGCGCGGGCGCGCTGCTGGGCGCGCTGGTCGACCAGCAGCAGCACCAGCGTGATGGGCACGGCAGCGCCGGCCAGCAGCGTGAAGACCATTTCGGGCAGGAAGCGGGCATGTCCCGAGACCACCTGGCGGTCGAGGCTGGACGCCGTCAGCACCAGTTCCTGCGCCGCGACGACGCAGGCCGTGAGCACCAGCGCCGCCATCAGCCGGCGCGCGTTGCGGTCGCCCTTGGAGCCGCGGCGCGGCGCCACCACCATCCAGCCGGCGACGCCGAAGCCCACCACCATCACCAGCGCGGCGAACGACAGCGGCTCCATCTGCCAAGCCAGCCCGGGCTCGGCGCCGATCGACCAGACGACGGCCACCTGCAGAATCACCGCCAGCACCGCGACCAGCACCATCGCCGCCAGTTGCGCGAGCCAGGCCGGGCGGATGGTGATCCAGGCCACCAGCATCAGCACCACCACGTAGACGCCGAGCAGCGCGCCGATGATCTTCAGCGGGTGGTAGCCGATCTCGAAGGCCAGGCCGCGGGCGCCGATGTTGATGATCATCGCGCTCCACAGCCCCGCGGTCAGCGCCGCCGAGCCGTACAGCCATTCACGCCACAGGCGAATCGGCCCTTCGTAGTGCAGGCGGCGCAAAAACTCGACGAAGGCGCGCGCCCCCAGAAAGGCGATGCAGGCCGACGCCACCCACAGCATTACCGACGAGTCGCCGATCACGGAAAGCATGGGGCCAGGGTCTCCTCAGGGCAGCCGACGTTGGGGGGCGGAAATTGCGGGGTGCAATGCACCCGCAGCCGGTCGGCGCGGCCAGACGGCAAGCATAGTGTCCCGCTCGGCCCTACGTCCGTGTCGGATTCGAGTGAATGTGCACATCGGTTTCAAGTTGTTCGGGCTACGCCGCTAACGCCCTACCCCGGCGACGGGGTCGCTCGCCTCATGCCCCCCACACCCCGGGGGGCGGCTACAGGAAGCCGATTTCGCGGCGCTGCCGCACCTCGGGCTTGACGCGGTGCTCGCTTTCCAGCTGCGACAGGAAGGCGTCGGCATCGAAATGCTGGCCCAGGATCTCGGCCTGCCGCTGCACGGCCGCAAAGTCGCCGGGCACCAGCTGGTCGAGTTGCGCCAGCCGCTGGCGCTGCTCGTCGTTCAGCGCCGCCGCGTCGCCGCCCAGCGCCTCGGTGACGAACATGCGCAAGCGCTGCTCGCGCGTCAGCGGGTGGAAGCGGATCTTGAAGGTGAAGCGGCGCAGCGCCGCCTCGTCCAGCTCGTCGAACAGGTTGGTCGTGCAGATGAAGACGCCGCCGAAGCGCTCCATGCCCTGCAGCATCTCGTTGACCTCGGTGACCTCGTAGTTGCGCTCGGCACGGCGGCGGCTGCGCAGAAAGCTGTCGGCCTCGTCGAGCAGCAGCACCGCTTCTTCGGTGCCGGCTTCCTCGAACATGCGCGCCATGTTCTGCTCGGTCTCGCCGACGTACTTGCTCGACAGGTCGCTGGCCTGGCGGATCATCAGCGGGCGCTGCAAGGCCTGCGCGATGTGCTCGGCCAGCGCCGTCTTGCCGGTGCCCGGCATGCCGTGGAAGCACAGCGTGCCGTGGCCGCGGCGGCGCAGCGCCTCGACGATGCGCGGCACCTCGAAGCGCGATTCCACGTTGAGCAGCCCCAGGTCGTAGCCGGTGACCACCGGCCGCGGCGGCTTCTCGCGCGGGCCGGCGGCGCCGCCCAGCGCGCGGTCGGCGTTGCCGAGCTGGCGCAGGATCAGGCCTTCGACGCGCGCCGCGTCGTCGTCGCCGCCGACCAGCCGCGCAAAGCGCACCGCGGTGCGGATCTGCGCCGGCGTCAGCCCGCGGCGCTCGGCCAGCCGCGCCGAGAAGCCATCGCCCACCGTCACGCCTTGCAGCGCGCGCCGCACCAGGCCTTCGCGCGCGCCGGGCGGCGGCGACTTCAGCAGCAGGTGGTACTGGAAGCGGCGGCGGAACGCGGGGTCGATCTGCTCGATGCGGTTGGTGATCCAGATCACCGGCACCGGGTTGGTCTCCAGGATCTGGTTGACCCAGGCCTTGCCGCTGACGCTGCCGCTGGCCGGCGCGTCGGCGCTGTCGAGGCGGGCGATCAACTGCGCCGCCTCGGTGCTGATCGGCGGGAACACGTCTTCCACCTCGTCGAACAGCAAGGCCACGCCGGGGCTGCCCTTGAGGAAGACCTGGCTGATCTGCAGGCTGCGGTAGCGATCGCGGCCCGAGAGGCTGTTGCCGTCGCGGTCGGCGTATTCCACCTCGTACAGCTCCAGCCCCGCGGCCTGCGCGCAGACCTTGGCCAGCTCGGTCTTGCCGGTGCCCGGCGGGCCGTACAGCAGCACGTTGACGCCGGCCTCGCGCTGCGCGGCGGCCTGGCGCAGCAGGCCGGTGAGCACTTGCACGTCGTCGTCGACGAAAGCGAAGTCCTCGGGCTGCAGTTCGCTTTTCGGCGCCGGCCGCGTGAACACCGCCATCAGGTCGCCGGGGCCGGCGTACTCGCGCATCAGCACCGGCGGCAATTGCTCGCTGACCTTCATCAGGTCGGCCAGGTCGGTGATGTTCTGCTCGGAGATCAGGTTCTCGATCATGCCGATGCGCTCCAGCCGCGAGCCGGCGCGCAGCGCCTCGGCGACGTCGCGCGCGTCGACGCCGGCCACCGCGGCCAGCGCGGCGTAGGCCTCCTGCGCGTTGGAGACCTTGAACTCGACCAGCAGCCCGCGCAGGTCGCGCTGGCAGCGCGCCAGCGTGCCGTAGAGCAGCAGCGCGCGCTCCGCCGGGTTGAGCTGCAGCAGCCCGGCCAGCGCGTCGATGTTCTTCTGCACCAGCGCCGATTCCTTCTTCAGCCGGCGCGACAGCCAGTCGCAACTGTTCGACAGCACGGCCAGCAGGTCTTTCGGCGCGTCCTTGATGTACTCGTCGATGTAGAAGAACAGCGTGCCTTCCTCGTACGGGCCGCGCCAGGCGCCGTGGCGCTCGATGAAGGCCTCGTCGGCCAGCGCGTCGTGGCCGCGCCAGTGCGGGCTGCCCTTGCAGCGCTTGAGCAGAAAGCCGCGCAGCCGCGCCAGCACCGGCAGCGGCCACACCAGGTGGCGGCCGACCAGCGCCAGCAGGCTGCTCCAGTCGCGCCGAAGGTTGAAGCGGCCCGCCTGGTGCAGCGTGAGCGTCAGCACGAAGTGCGAGCACAGCAGGTCCATCACCGGCGCCTCGGACAGCGCGGGCGACAGCACCCAGCGGCCATCGGGCCGAACCGCGTTGCGTGCAGACGTCTTCATCATCACCCGGTCAACCTCTTTCATCGGTGCGTCCTGATCTTGGCGCAGCGCCGGCCACGCAGCAAGCCCCCGGCCGGCGCTTGGGTTGTAGCAGCGGGGGCTGTGCCAGCATGCGGGCTGCCGGCGCCTCAACGCGCGCCGGCGCCGCGCCGCCGACAACACCCCCTTTCGACTGCCCACGCATGTCCGAGCTGCTGACGCTGACCCTGCCCCTGTTCGTGCTGATCGCGCTGGGCTTCGCTGCCGCGCGCGGCGGGTTGTTCGACGACGCGCAGGTGCAGACGCTGGGCCGCTTCGTGCTGTACGTGGCGCTGCCGGCGCTGATCGTGCGCGCCTTCGCGCAGCGCGCGCTGACCGATGTCTTCGAGCCGCACTACGTGGCGGCACTGGCGCTGGCCTCGCTGGCGGTGTTCGCGCTCGGCTGGGCCGGCGCCCGGCTGCTGCGGCTGCCGCGCGAGGCGGCGGCGCTGGCCGCACTGGGCATGAGCTGCTCCAACACCGGCTACATCGGCTACCCGCTGGCGGTGCTGGTCATCGGGCCCGGCGCCGCGGTGGCGCTGGCGCTGAACATGCTGGTGGAGAACCTGCTGGTGATTCCGCTGGCGCTGGTGCTGGCCGAAAGCGCGGCCAGCCGCGGCCAGGGCTGGCGGCGCGCGCTGCGCGAGACAGGGCAGCGGCTGCTGCGCTCGCCGCTGATCTTGTCCATCGTCGCCGGCGTGCTGATCTCGGGCCTGCGGCTGCCGCTACCGGCACCGCTGATGCGCGCCATCGACCTGCTGGCCGTGGCCTCGGCGCCGGTGGCGCTGTTCGCGGTGGGCGGCATGCTGCACGGCAGCTCGGTGCGCGGGCTGGCGGCGCCGCTGGCGCTGATCGTCGGCGGCAAGCTGCTGCTGCACCCGCTGGCGGTGGTGCTGGCGCTGCGCGTCTTCCCGGTGGCCGACCGCACGCTGGCCACCGCGGCGGTGCTGATGGCCGCGGTGCCGATGATCGCCATCTACCCGGTGCTGGGCCAGCGCTACGGCCAGCAGCGGCTGTGCGCCGCCGCCTTGCTGACGGCGGTGCTGGCCTCGGTGCTGACCATCAACGCGGTGCTGCTGCTGTTGCGTCCTTGAGGTGGCGCGCCAGGAAGGCTTCCAGCCGGCCGGCGAAATCGACCTTGTTCTTCAGCGTCAGCCAGCCGTGGCCTTCGTCGTCGTAGACCACCCACTCGGGCGGCCGACCGGCGGCGCCGAGCGCATCGCGCAGTCGCGTGGCGTGGACCAGCGGCACGCGGCGGTCGCGCGCGCCGGCGGCCAGCAGCAGCGGCGCCTTGATGCGCGCGGCCTGCGCCACCGGGGCGTTGGCGGCCAGTTGCTCGGCGTCCTTCACCGGGTCGCCCACCAGCGCGGGCAGGTCGAACTGGCGCACCTCGTCGCTCTGGTCGCTGATGAAGCGCCATTCATACATCAGCCGCGGGTCGGTGACGGCCGCCCAGGCGGCGGCGCAGCGGTAGCGGTCGGGGTGGCGCACCAGGCCCATCAAGGCGGCGTAGCCGCCGTAGCTGCCGCCGGCGATGCACGCCCGGCCGCCGTCGGCCAGGCCCTGGGCCACGGCCCATTGCAGCGCGTCGGCCACGTCGTCCTGCATCGCCAGGCCCCATTGGCGGATGCCGGCGCGGAAGTGCGCGTCGCCGTAGCCGGTGCTGCCGCGGAACTCGGGCTCGATCACCAGGTAGCCGCGCGAGGCCAGGAACTGTGCCATCGGCTCCCATTGCCAGTGGCCGCCGCGCACCCAGGGCCCGCCGTGCACCAGCACGACGGCCGGGCGCGCGCCGGCGGACTTGCCCGGCGGCGTGGTCACCCACACCGGCAGGTCGCGCCCGTCGCGCGCCTTGATGCGATGGAAATCGACCGTGGCCATCTGCGCCGGGTCGATGCCGGTGCGGCTGCGGCCGATCACCCGCCAGGCCTGGGTGTCGGCGCGGTACAGCAGGTAGGTGCCGGGGTCGCGGTCGGAGAACGACTCGACCAGCACCACCATGTCGGGCTGGTCGCAGCGCCGACAGCTCAGACGGTTGACGCGGCCGGGCAGCCGCTCGTCGGCCTGCTGCTGCAGCGCCTTCAGCCGGGCGTCGAACCAGACGCTGGTCTCGGCGTCGGTCTCCAGCCGCACGCCCAGCGTCTTGCCGCCGGGCGTCTCGCTGATCAGCCGGCCGCTGAAGTCGAAGCCCGGCGCGCTGACCAGGGCGCGCGCCGCCGGCCGGCCTTCTGCGAAGTCGAAGCGGCGCAGCTCGGCATAACCTTGCGGGCCGGCGGATACGGTGACGAAGAAGTCGCCCGCCGCGTCGAAGAAGCGCGGCACGAAGGGCGCGTGGTAGCGCTCGAACTCGGCGATCGGCTTCCACGGCGCCTGCTCGTCGGCCTTCCAGAACAGGCGGTCGCGCCCCTGGCGGGCGGTCAGCACGATGCGCGGCCGGCCCTGGGCGTCGAACCACCAGAGGCGGCTGTCGGGCGGCGTGCCCTCGGCCAGGTTGCGCACGCGGCCGCTGACGACGTTCAGCCGCTTGGGCGTCACCTCGCGCAGCTCGTCCTGGTTGTCGTAGACCACTTCGCCGACGATCACGTCGTCGCTGCCGTCGGCCGGCACGTGCAGCAGGCGGTGGTTGTATTCCAGCGGCTCGCGCCGCGCCAGGCGCGCCTCGCGCACCCAGTCGCCGCGCAGCCGCACCAGCAGGCGCTGATCGGTGCCGTCGCGCTTGACGCTGAAGAGCCCGGCGCCGAAAGGCTGTTCGCCGCCGCCCGATTCGCGGTCGATCAGGTCGAACACCAGCCGCTCGTCGTTGACCCAGGCGAAGCTGCGGATGTCGGCATCGCTGAAGCTCGCGGCGAAGCTGGCCTGGCCCCAGTTGCGCAGGTCGAACACCGCCAGCGCGGTGCGGCCGTCGGGGCGGCCGGCCGTCATCGCCAGCCATTGGCCGGACGGCGAGAGCACGGCGCGCTCGATGTCGGGCCGCTTGAAGAAGGCCTCGGCCGGCAGCGCCTCCGCGGCCGCCGCCGCGCCGCCGCCGCAGGCCAGTGCGCCCAGGCAGGCGGCGGCCAGCCATCGCCGCAAGTCGCGCCACGCATCCGTCCCCGGCGGCGACCCGCCGAACCACGCGTTCCATCGCATTGCCGTCATGCGGCCTCCCATCGGGCGCGGCCGCGCCCACCGCCGATGCTAGGGCCTGCCGCATACTCGCCGCCATGATGAACAGCAGCCGCGACGCCGAAGACGCCACGCCCCTGACCGACCAGTTGCTGCAGGCGATGGCCGAGCGCGGCGGCGTGAAGACCTTTCCCGCCAACGCCGTGCTGGTCAACGAGGACGACGATTCCGACTCGATCTTCATCCTGCTCAAGGGCAAGGTGAAGGTCTACGGCGCCGCCGCCGACGGCCGCGAGGTGGTCTACACGACGCTGGGCGCCGGCGAGTATTTCGGCGAGATGACGCTCGACGGCGGCCCGCGCTCGGCCTCGGTGATGACCATGGAGCCCACCACCTGCGTGGTGGTGAGCGGCGCCAACGTGCGCGACTTCCTGGGCACGCACCCCGACTTCGCGCTGCACCTGGTGCGCAAGCTGATCGCGCTGGTGCGCCGCTCGACCGATACCGTCAAGCGGCTGGCGCTGGACGACGTGTACACGCGCATCGCCAAGCTGCTGCAGGAGCTGGCGGTGCCCGACGCGCTCGGCCGCCAGGCCATCGACGAGCGGCTGACGCAGCAGGACATTGCCGACCGCGTGGGTTCGTCGCGCGAGATGGTGAGCCGCATCTTCAAGCAGCTGACGATCGGCGGCTACGTCAGCACCGAGGGCCGCCGCATCGTGCTGCTGAAGAAGCTGCCGGCGCGCTGGTAGCCGCGCCGAGGCCACACGCTACACGCTGCCGAAGGCCACCAGCCGGCCGCGCTCGTCCACCAGCTCGAAGGCGCCGTCCTGCAGCAGCAGGCGCAAGGTCTGGCCGAGCCGGGCCTGGGCGGTGAAGGTCAGCAGCAGGTTGGACTGCGGCAGCCCCCACTCGACCAGTTCGCGCGCGACCAGGTTGCGCAGGTATTGCGACTGCACGAACGGCCGGCGCCGGCCCAGCAGCCGCGCGCCCAGGCGCGAGACGTGGGCGATGCCGCGTTCGCCGGCCACGTCGCCGAAGCGGCGGCCGGCATCGGGCGCGATGAACAGCGTGCGCATGCGCACCTCGGGGTGGGTGTTGCTGATCTCGGCCGTGCGGCGGCGCATGCGGCTGACGGCGCGGCGCAGGCCGTCGTCTTCGTCGGCCTGCAGCGCATCGGCGCGCGGCAGCTCGTGCACGACGAAGCCGTCTTCCACCAGCGCCAGCGTGCGGTCGTCGACGTCGGCGATGCGCGTCTCCATCAACACCAGGGCCTCGTCGGGGCCTACGCGCACGGCGCGCAGCAGCCGGCATTCCAGGCGCTGCTGCACGGCGTCGAGACAGGGCTGCGCGCCGTCGGGCAGCCGCGTGCGGTGGCGCAGGTGGTGCACGTGGCGGCGGTTGACGCCCAGGTCGGCCAGCACGCGCGCCTGCAGCAGGCTGATCACGCTTTGCGCGTAGAGGAAGGGGTAGGTCAGGCCATCGGGGCCGTTGGCGCCGTCCGGCAGGTCGAACAGCTCGGCGAAGCGCTCGCCCAGCTCGGGCCGCGGCTCGAAGCTGGTTTCGTAGCGGCGCGCGCGCCGGGGCTGCAGGCGGTGGCGGCGCAGCAGCCCCGGCACCGTGGCGGCCCACCAGCGGCAGGTGTAGGCCAGGCCCTGCTCGACGCTGGGCACCTTCAGGCGGCGGGTGATGGCCAGCGGTTCGGCCGGCACCGAATCGGCCCAGGGCGACGGCAAGGCGGAGACGGCGGGTGCAGGCATGGCATTCGTCCGTGGCAGTGGCGGCATGCCTCGCAGTGTGCGCAGCCCGCGGCCTGCGCCGCGGTGACCGATGGCACCGCCGCGCAGTGACGAATTCACGTCGCCACTGCGCCACCGCGCGCGGGACGCGCCGTCAGCCCATCAGGTCTTGCGTCTCGGGGTGGCGCCGCATGTAGGTGGCGACGTAGCTGCACAGCGGCCGCACGCGCAGGCCTTCGGCGCGCGCCCCGTCCAGCGCCGCTTTCACCAGCGCGGCGGCGATGCCGCGCCCTTCCAGTGCCACCGGCACCTCCGTGTGGGTGAACAGCAGCAGCTCGCCCTGGCGCCGGTAGGCACAGACGGCCAGGCCTTCGGGATACGCGGCCTCGAAGCGCGAGGCTTCGGGACGATGGACGATGCTGGGGGCGGCGGTGCTGGCGGTCATAGGCCCGCACTGTAGCCACACAAGGCACGCCGCGCGGGCGCGGCCGCCGTCTTGAGACATCTCAACAGGGTGACCCCGGCTCGGCGCAGAATGCGTTGGTGATGTGCCGGAGCCTGGTGATGCGCAAGCCCTCTTCCCCCGTCCCGTCGGTCGCCGAAGTCGACGACGCGGCCGCCCTCGATGTGTCGCTGCCCGACAGCCAGGCGCTGGTGCGTCATCCCGACGGCTACTACTGGCTGAGCGCCGACGGCCGCGAGCAGTTCGGCCCCTACGACACGGCCGAGGAAGCGCTGGCCGAACTGCACCGCAGCGCCGCCGACGACGACGACCTCGAACCCGACGAGAGCCTGACCGAGGCCGAGCGCGCGCTGGGGCTGGCCGACTGGCTGGACCCCGACACCGGCGGTCTGGCCGAGGACACGCACACCCACATCGAGGATCACTGAGACGCGGCCGCGGCCGGCACTGCCGCAGCGGGCGGTGATGCCGCGGCCGGCAGCGCTGCCGGCGCCGATGGTGCGGATGGCGCGGATGGCGCGGATGACGCGGCCGGTGCCGCTGCCGCCGCCGGCGCCGAAGCGCGCGGCGCCGGCACCGTGATGCCGGGCGCCAGCGGAATCTCTTCCGACACCGTCACCGCCTTCACGTAGTAGCGGGTCTCGCCGAAGCAGCTGGTCGGCAGGCCGACCTTCTCTTCGTAGTGCAGGTTCACGCGCTTGCCCATCACCTGGGTGATCTGCTGGGCCACGCCGTCGTCGAGGATGGTGAACGCAAACTTCTCCGGCGTGGCGCCGGGCATCGAGACCAGCGCCAGCTCGCCCTCCCAGGTCTTGCAGACCCAGCCGCGCTTGGACAGCTTCTGCACCCAGCCGGCGCGCTCGCCGGATGAATAACTCCAAGACAGAGCGGCTGCAAAATACAGGGCCGCCAGCGCCAGCAGGGCGACCAGGACGGCGATCAGGCGGACGAGCATCGGGATGGGCACGCGGGCGGTGCGGTCGATTATGGCGGCCGTGGCCGGCACAATGGCGGCTTCACAGCGCCTGCCGCCGACATCCACACCCACACGCACACCAACGCCAACCCCAACCCCGATACCGACCATGACCGCGCTGATCCTCGGCCTGCTGATCTTCCTGGGCTTGCACTCGGTGCGCATCGTCGCCGAGCCGTGGCGCCAGCGCACCATCGCGCGCATGGGCGAGGGCGCCTGGAAAGGCGTCTACTCGCTGCTGTCGGGGCTGGGGCTGGCGCTGATCGTCTGGGGCTATGCGCAGGCGCGGCTGACGCCGCTGCCGCTGTGGACGGCGCCGGTGTGGGCGCGCCATCTGGCCGGGCCGCTGACGCTGGTGGCCTTCGTGCTGCTGGCCGCCGCCTACGTGCCGGGCAACGGCATCAAGGCGCGGCTGCACCATCCGATGCTGCTGGCCGTCAAGGTCTGGGCGCTGGCACACCTGCTGGCCAACGACACGCTGGCCGACCTGCTGCTGTTCGGCGGCTTCCTGCTGTGGGCCGTGCTCGACTTCCGCACCGCGCGCCGGCGCGACGCCGCCACGGGAACGGTCTACCCGCCGGGCCGCTTGAGCCGCACGCTGCTGACCACCGCCGTGGGCGTGGCCGCCTGGGCCGTGTTCGCCTTCTGGGCGCACGGCGCGTGGCTGGGGGTGCGGCCTTTCGGCGTCTAGGGCCGGTGGACGCCGGGGGGTGAACGCCGGGGGTGAACGCCCTAGGCGTTGACGCGGAATTCGTCCAGCGTGTGGCCGGCCTCCAGCGCGTCGCGCAGCCATTGCGGGCGCTTGCCGCGGCCGGCCCAGGTCTGGCCGGCTTCGTTGCGGTAGGCCACCGGCGACGCCTTGGGCGCCGCCTTGGCGCGGCCGGCGGCGGCCTTCTTCTTGCGCACCACCGGGGCCGCGCGGCCGAGGCCGAGGTCGGCGGCGGTCAGGCCGTAGTGATCAATGGCCTGGCGGATGCGGCCGATGACTTCGTCCACTTCCTTGCGCCGCAGCTTGTCGGCTGCGGCCTGCAGGGCCTCGATCTGGCGTTGGATCTGTTCGTAGGATTTGCGGGCCATTCGGTTGTCGTCGTTCAGGTCGGCGGGGCCGGCCGGGCGGCCGGGCGGCCGACCCTATCACAAGTCGCGCCCGGGCCCTCAAGGCCGGCGGGTGGTGACGATCACTTCCACGCGGCGGTTGGGCAACAGGCAGTCGCGCAGCGCGATGCCGCGCGCGCGGATGCGCTCGCAGCTTTCGCGCGGCTTCTGGTCGCCGAAAGCCTGGGCGCTGATGCGGTCGGCCGGCAGCCCTTGCTGGACGAGGTAGTCGCGCACCGCGCGCAGCCGCCGCTCGGACAAGGCCTGGTTGTAGCCGGCGTGGCCGGCGGGCTTCAGGCGGTCGGCGTGGCCGCTCAATTCGACCGTTTGCACGACCAGCCGCTCCTCGCGCAGGCGTTGCAGCAAGGCCTGCAGCGAGACCTGGCCGCCGGCGGCGATGTCGCCCATCGCGTCGCGGTCGAAGCGGAAAGCCACCATCGCGAACAGCAGCACCGGCTGCGGCTCGCGCGGCGCGGCGACGACGGCCGGCGCCGGCGCGACCGGCGCCGGCACCGCGGCGACGGGCGCCGGCTGCGGCGCGGCGACCGTGGGGGCGGCCGGCGGCACGCAGGCGCGGGCCTGCGCTTCGGCGTCGCCGATCAAGTCTTCGGCGATCTGCACATAAGGCTTGGCGTGGCGCCAGCCGAGCTGCGCCTGCTCGTGGCCGGCGTGCACCAGCTCGACTTCGCCGCAGGCCGCCCGGGCTTGCGCGCAGGACCAGCCGGCGTGGTTGCGCAAGGCCGCGGCGCGCGCCCACAGGTCGGGGCGGATGCGCTCGGCGCCGGCGACCAGCGGCGTCTCGGCCGGCGGCGCCTGGCGCGCGGCCAGCGCGTCGACGATGCGGCCCGCCTGGTCCAGCGCCGCCTGCGGCCAGGGGCCGCGGTCGTTGCGCGTGTACTCGTGGAAGCTGGCGTCCAGCCAGCACTGCGCCTGCGCGAGGTGGCGGTCGCGCAAGGGCAGCCCGGCGTCGTTGAGCGCCTTGATGCGCGCTTGCATCTGCTCGTAGCCGCGCTGGTCGGCGCTGATGGTGGCGTCGCCGATGCGCGCGGCCGGCGGCGCCAGCGTCGGCGTCTGCGCGAGCGCGGCACCGGCGGCGGCCAGCAAGGCCAGGGTCATGACGGATGGGAAGAGCACGGTCTTGTTCATGCGGACATCACCGGGGCAGGCTGCGGTTGACCGCGGGGTCGGCGGCCTGGAACAGGGTTTCATCGAACTTGAAGCGCAGCCTGATGTAGGCGCCGCGCTGCGTGTACTCGTAGCCGGACAGGTCGTTGTCGCCGCGGAAGCCGCTGCGGTTGTAGCCGGCCGACAGCCACAGGTTGGTGGCCAGCAGGTAGCCGACCTCCGCGCCGTAGGCCGTCTCGCGGGCGCCGTTCTGGCCGCGCTGCACGGCGGCGGCGACGCCCACGTCCCAGCGCTTGCCGAGGTCGTAGACCAGCCGGCCCGACAGCCACTGGCCGCGGAAGCGCGACTCGACGCCGCCTTCGAAGCGGTCGTCCTGCCACTTGGCGGCGGCGCGGCCCGACAGCCACCACGGCCGCGACGGATGCCACTCGCCGGCCAGCGCGGCGACCAGGGCGCGCGTCTTCAGCGTACCCACGTCGGCGTTGCTGGCGTCGCTCTCGCGCTTCCACTCCAGCTTGGCCAGCGCGTTGCCGCGGTTGGTGTCGGTGTCGCGCCAGGCCAGGCCGAGCTGGGTGCGGTTCTGCAGCACGTCGCCGCGGCTGCGGTAGTCGGTGCGCAGCAGGTAGTGGCGCGCCAGCAGCGTCCAGTCGCGGTCGATCTTGCGCGCCAGCAAGCCGGTCCACAGCGTGGTGGTGAAGCGCTCGTCGGTGGCCGGCGTGTCGTCGATGTCGGCCGAGCGCCGCAGCTCCAGCCGCGTGCTGCCGCGCCAGCGCTCGCTGCGCGTCCAGTCGAGGCCGACCGACGCCGCGTTGGCGCTGGCCGTGCTGCCGCGCAGCACCTGGATGCGCTCCAGCGCCGCCTGCAGGCCCAGGCCTTCGGCCAGCGTCCATTGCCGGCGCAGGCCGCTGGCGTGCTGCACGTCGGCGCCGCTGGCGGCGTCGCGCAGCCGGTACTCGCTGAAGGCCTGGGTGTCCTGCAGCGGCTGGCCGTCGATGCCGAAGACCAGCGCGGTGGCGCGCGAATCGAGCGCGCTCACGCCTTGCAGCGTGGTCCAGCCGGTCTGCTGCTCCCAGCGGGTGTACAGCCGCGCCCAGTCGGCCAGCTTCCAGTCGGCGCCGATGGCCAGGCGGCGGCGCGCATCGCCGTCGACCTCGTGCTCGATCTCGCCGCCCAGCGTCAGGCGCTCGCTGGCGCGCCAGCCAAGGCCCAGGCGCACGGTGTCCGACGACAGCCGCGTGCCGGCCGGCAGCGCGCTGACCGAGCCGGTCCAGCTGCCGGCGTTGATGATCGGCAGCCCGGTGGCCGGGTCCAGCGCCTGGTTGCCGTAGCCGACCGCGCCGCCGCCGGCGCCGCTGCCCAGGCTGCTGCCGAGGCCGTCGCTGGAACTGAAGGGCAGCGACGACCAGCCGCTGCCGGCCTCGCCGACGGTCTCGCGCCGCGTGCGCAGGCCGGCCTCCAGCGTCCAGCCGGCGCCCGGGCGCCAGCGCAGGCCGGCGTCGGCGCCGCTGGTCTCGCCGCCGCCGGGGTTGCGGTCTTCGCTGCGCTGCGCCTGGCCGACGAGGTCCAGCCCCGGGGTGAGCTGCAGCCGGCCGCTGGCCAGCGCCTCGCCGCGGCCGCCATACAGCGGCGCCGCCGGGTTGTCGAACGCCGGGTCGCTGCGGCCGACGAAGGCGCGCAGCTCGCTGCCCTCGCCTTCGTGCGCCAGCTCCACGCGCCAGGCCTGGCCGCTGACGGTGCCGCTGATGTCCTTCAGCCCGGCGCTGCTGCGCTGGTTGGCGGGGTTGGTGTTGACCTCGCTGCGCGAGCCGGCGGCTTCCACCACCAGCGCGGTGCGCGGGCCGATCAGCCAGCTCGCGTTGGCGCTGTGCAGCCGGTAGGGCGCCAGCGGGTTGCGGTCTTCGACCACCGAGCCGCCCACTTCGAACTGGCTGCCGATGCGCGCCTGCACGTCGGCGCCGCCGACCCAGAAGGCCGGGCCGCCCTGGTCGATCTCGTAGGTGACGCGCAGCGACTGCGGGTTCAGCTCGGCGTCGACCGCGCCGAGGAACTGCGTCAGCAGGATGCGGCCGGAGAACGGCTCGAAGCTGTAGTCGACCAGCCGCACCAGCGGCCGCACGGCGATGATGCGCGACGGCTGCAGCCGGTCGCGCACGACCACCTCGACCTTCTCGCTGCCTTCCAGCACGCCGCCGTTGTGCAGGCCGTAGGGGCCCGAGCCCTGGCTGGCGAACTCTTCCACCACCTGGCGCAGCGTGTCGCGGAAGGCGAACACGTTGCCGCTGACGCCGCCGCTTTCGTGGTGCAGCCGCGCGCCGGTGGCGGTGCGGTTGTAGGCGCCCAGGCTGCGCTGCTTGAGCGAGGCCACCGCCCCTTGCCCCAAGGCTTGAGAAAAGCCGTCGCCGGTGACGAAGTCGCCGTACAGCAGGTAGCTCTTGCCGCTGTCGAGCCGCAGGTACAGCCGGCTGCCCGAGCGGGCGTCGAAGCTGCGCAGCGAAGCGTCGCCGTAGACCGGGTAGAACTGCTCGGGCTCGATGTCGCGCAGCAGCCGCGCGCGCGTTTCCTTGTCGGAGTCGTAGGCCGCCGTGAGCAGCACGTCGCCCTTGATCGTGCCTTTCAGGAAGAAGGCGGCGCGCGCCGCGGCGCTGGCCTTGCCGCCGTCGAAGTCGCGCGACCAGCGGCTGATCTCCTGCTCGAACACGTCGCCGCGGCGCAGCGGCTGCACGTCCACCTTGTGGCGGAAGCTGACCACGCCTTCCAGCAGGCCGGCGGCGATCATCGGCCGCAGGTCGGGCACGAAGCTGATGCGGCCCTGCGCCATCTCGCCGCCGGCGCTGACGCGCACGCGCACGTCCTGCGCCTCGGCCGGCGCCACCAGTTCCAGCTCGGCCACGCCGCCTTGCACGCGCAGCTGCACGCCGGGCACGGCGCGGTCGGCGTCCTGCGCGCGCGGGCCGTCTTCTTCGCTGCGCGCGCCGATGAAGCGCAGGCGGCCGCCCGAGTGCTCCACCGTCACCATCGCCTCGTCGGCCAGCGGTTTGCCTGACGCGTCGAACAGCCGCAGCGTCAGCCTGACGACCGACTGCCCGTCGGCCGGCACGCCGTCGGCCGAAGCCTCGACGACGATGCGGCCGACCGCCGCCGACGCCGCCGCGCCCAGCGGCCGCAGGTCGGCCGGCTGGCGCGGATAGAGCGCGCTCGACAGGCCTTGCACCGGGGTGTAGCTGATGTCCGGCGGGCTGCCCGCCGGCGCGGCGTTCTGCGCCAGCGCGCCGCCGGCGCACCACGCGGCGATCGCCGTCGCCAGCCATGCATGTTTGAAGTTATGGCGTTGCATCACTTGCCCTCCCCCTGGTCGGCGGCGGGCCGGGTCTTGGGCACTTTCTGATCGGCACTGTCGGTGCCCTGGGTCGGGGTGGTCTGCGGCGTCAGGCCATGGGCCTTGCTGTCGAAGCGCAGCGCCGGGCGGCCCGGTTTCTCCACCTGCGGCACGCTGACCTCGCCTTGCGCGCGGCGCGCCTTGAGCTGGTCGAGCACGGGGTTGGAGCAGCTGCCCTCGATGAAGTCGGCGCGCTGCAACTCGCCCATCTTCAGGTCCAGCCACAGGCTGCCGGCGTCGCCGAGGTTGCGGTTGCTCGACGTGGTGAGGCGCGCGCCGCGCGGCAGCGTGCGTTCGTCGATGCGCAGCACGTGGCTCTTCGGCGGCAGGCCGCACATCGAGTACTTGCCCTCGCTGTCGCTGGTGAGGAAGGTGCCGTCCTGCAGCACCAGGCGCACGCCGGGGATGCCCAGCTCCTCGGGGTCCTGCACGTGGTTGCCGTTGCAGTCGACGAAGACCTTGCCCAGCATGCAGGCCTCGATGCCGAAGGCGCCGCCGGCCACGCGCACGCGGTAGCGGCCCTCGTTGCTGGGCAGCGTGCGCGGCAGCGGCGTGAAGCTGCCGCTGCTGACGCAACCGCCCGTCATCTGGCAGCCGTGGGCGATGGCCGTGTTGATGCCGTCGCCCTGCGCCGCGCCGATGCCCACGCGCACGCGGTACTGCAGCGTCACGCTGCCGCCGGCCGGCACGCTGCCGAGCTGGAAGGCGAGCTGCGGCCCGGGCGCGCCGGCCGGGTCGGCGATGCGCTTGCCCTCGACCATCGCGGTGCCGGCGATGTAGGTGAAGCCGTGCGGCAGCAGGTCGACCACCGTCACCTGGCGCGGCGTGGCGCCGGCGCTGACGCTGACCGTGATGCTGTAGCGCACGCTGTCGCCGACCTCGGCCACCGCCTTGTCGCCGGTCTTGCGCAGCGCCAGCCCGGCGGGCAGCGCGGCGTCCACCGGCAGGTGGTTGTGCACGATCTCGGGCGTGGCGCTGCCGACGTCGAGCAGCAGGTAGTAGCTGGTGTCGGGGCCGACCGGGCCACCGGGCGCGCCCGGTTGCGGCTGCACCGCCAGCACCGTGCCGGCACCGCCGGCGGGCGCCAGCGTGCCCGGCTGCGCCGGGATCACGGTGGACACGAAGGTCCACTGCGACGGCGGCGTCACCGTCAGGCTGAACACGCAGTGCGCCGGCGCCGAGGGCAGCAGCACGAAGTTGTAGTAGCCGTCGGCGCCGGTGGTCATGCGGATGGCCGAGCCGTTGATGGTGTAGCCGCCGAGCGTGGCGCCGGCGATCTGCGTCGCCGGGTCGTAGCCCGGGCAGCTGCCGACCGGCGCGAAGGTGACCACGGAACCGGGCACGACCTCGCGCGACTGCGAGTCGTAGACCACGCCGCTGGGGTCGACCGGCAGGCTTTGCTGCTTCAACTCCTGGCCGGGGGCCAGCACGACGGTGATCATCACCTCGCGCGCGCCGGCGCCGCAGGAGCTGGGTAGCGCGGAGCTGCTGCAGGCCGCGGCCGGCACGCCGGCCTCGCCGTTCACCGGGCCGGCGTAGATGGTGCCGCTGGCCGGGTCGCGGAAGCGCACGCCGTAGGGCACGCCGGGCTCCAGGTCGGTGAAGCGGTAGCGGCCGTCGGGGCCGGTGGTCTGGGTGGCGATGACCTGGCCGGTGGCCGGGTTCACCAGCTCGACGATCCAGCCCGGCAGCGGACGGTCGCCGCCGTCCAGCTGGCGCGGCGTGCCGCCGGTCTCCAGCCACACGCTGCCCGACAGCGCCGCCGGCAGCACCACCTCGGTGGCCACGCGGCAGGCGTTGTGCTGCGCCGGCTGCACGCAAGGCGGCAGCGTGGCGGGGTTGCCGTCGAAGCGGCTGCGCTCGTCGGACGTTGGGCCGCGCTCGCCCGGTTCGCCGCCGCCTTCGACCAGCACCGCGTTGCTGACCGGCGAGCCGCCGACCGCGCTGGCCGCGATGTTGACGAGCAGCTCGATCACCGGCGCGCTGGCGCCGCCGCCCAGCACCGCGCTGCGGCTGCAGCTGAAGGCGCTGGCGCCGACCGCGCCGCTGCAGGTCCAGCCGTTGCCGGCGGGCACGGCCGCCAGCGTCACGCCGGCGGGCAGGCGGTCGCTGACGGTGTAGACGCCCTGCGTTGGGCCGACGCCGGCGTTGCGCACGCCGATCAGGTAGTGGCCTTGCTGGCCGGCGATGAAGCGCGCCTCGCGCGTGGCCTTGCTGACCACGAGGTCGGGCATCGCGTTCGTCTCGCCGAAGTTGTTCTCGGCCGAGCGCTGGCCGGCGACCAGCGGGATGCCGCTGATCACCGAGGGGTAGACGTCGTTGGCCGTCGCCGTGCCGCCGGTGCTGCCCGGCACGGTGGCGCTGTTGCGCGTGCCGCCGGGCTGCGTGGGCTCGGTCACCGTGTAGGTGCCGGGGCGCAGGTTGGTGAACTCGTAGCGGCCGTCGGCGCCGGTCACCTGGCTCAGGTTGACGGCCTGGCCCAGGTTGTCGGTGCCGGTGAGCACGATGGTCACGCCGGCGATCGGCGTCTCGCCGGCGTCGATCAGGCCATTGGCGTTGTCGTCGAGCCAGACGCGGCCGGCGATGCTGGCGGCGACCACTTCGCCGAACAGGTTGTCGACCGCCGCGCCGCCGGGTGGCAGCGTGATGGCGCCGATGCGGCTGGGCGTGCTGCCCGGCGCGCTGACGTTGCCGCCGCCGGTGCCGGCGGTGGTGCGGCCGTCGGACGTGGTCTGCGTCACGTTGTCGATCGTCACCGTCGGCTGCGCGGCCTGCTCGGTCAGCGTCCAGTTGCCGGCCGGCAGGTCTTCGAAGGCGAAGCTGCCGTCGGCCTGCGTCAGCGCGGTGCGGGTGATGCTCTGGCCGTCGCGCGTGAGCGTGACCACCACGCCGCCGATGCCACTGTCGGCGCCGTTGAACTGGCCGTTGTCGTCGCGGTCGAGGTAGACGCGGCCGGCGATGCGGCCGCCCCATTCGCCGAAGTCGTTGTCGGGCGAGCCGGCGGCCGGCAGGCTGCCGATCACGATGTGGTTGGTCGCCGGGCTGCTGTTGCCGCTGCCGGGGCGGGTGGCGCCGTCGCCGTAGTCGGCCGGCTGCACCTCGCACACGCTGTAGGCGCGGCCGGCCACCAGCGTGGCGAGGCTGAAGCTGTAGCGCCCGTCGCTGGTGGTCTGCGTGCTCGCCAGCTCGGCGCCGCTGCAGCTGATGCCTTCCACCAGGCGCACGGTGACGCCGCCGATGCGGCCTTCGTCGACGGACGTGAAGTTGCCGTCGCGGTTGCGGTCGACGAACACGGTGCCGCTGATCACCGGGCCGCTGGGCGGCGTGACGACGCGCCGCGTTTCGCCGAAATTGTTGATGCCCGAGCCGGTGACCGGCAGGTTGCTGACCAGGATCTCGTTGGGCAGCACGGTGCTGGCGTTGACGCCGGGCAGCGTGGGGCCGTTGGCGAAGTCAGCCGGCTGCTGCTCGCAGACGCGGTAGGTCTGGCCGGCCACCACCTGGCCCGCGGTGACGGTGCCGCCGGGGAAGACATAACTGCCGTCACCAGCGGTCGTGGTCGTGCCCAGCAGCGTGGCGTCGGCGCACGAGCTGCCGCCCTGGCGCAGCTCGATCACCACGCCCGCCAGGCGCTGGGGGTCGGCGGCCGTCAGCAGGCCGTCCTTGTCGGCATCGACGAAGACCAGGCCCCAGATGGTGGTGCGCGGCAGCTCGGCGAAGTTGTTGCCGCTGCTGCTGGCGCCGGCGGCGCCGAGCACGATGTTGCTGATGGTGTTGTTGCCCACCGCGCCGGCCACGCCCGGCGTGCCGCTGGTCACCGTGCCGGCGGTGTTGATGCCGTCGACATAGGTGCCCAGCTGCAGCGGGATCGCGCCTTCGGTCACCGTGTAGCTGCCGGGCAGCAGGTCGGTGAAGAGGTAGCTGCCGTCGGCCGCGGTGAAGACGGTGCGCGGCGTGATCGGCTGGCCGGCGTTCGGGCCGGCGCTGGGCGTGCCGGTCAGCGTGACGGGCACGCCGGCGCCGGGCGTGGCGCTGCCGATGCCAGGTTCGCTGGCGTTCTGCACGCCGTTGTTGGTGTTGCCCGGCGCGCCGGCGAAGTAGTCCAGGAACACGGTGCCGCCGATGCGGCCCAGCACCTCGGGGAAGTCGTTGCCGTTGGACCCGGTGGCCGGCAGGTTGGTGATGTTGATCTGGTTGGCGCCCGGCGTGCTGCCGGCGGTGCCGGGCAGCGGCGGCCGGTCGGCGTGGCCCGCCGGCTGCTGCTGGCAGACCACGTAGCTGGTGCCCGCGGCCAGGCTGGTGAAGTGGTACTGGCCGCCGGCGTCGGTCTGCACCGTCTGCAGCGCGCCGCCGGGCAGCGCGCCGCTTGCCGGGCAGGTGGTGCCGGCCGGGTACAGGCCCAGCGTGACGCCGGCGATCGCCGGGTCGTCGGCGTCGAGCTGGCCGTTGTCGGCACGGTCGACGAAGACGCGGCCGCTGATGCCGGGCAGCGGCACGCCTTCGGGGAAGTGGTAGTTGACGGCCTGCGTCGCCGCCGGCAGCGTGATGCCGCTCCAGGCGCTGCTGCCGGCGCTGGCCACCGCGGCGTAGGTGCCGCCGGCGCTGGCCGCCGGCGGCGTGCCGGGGCTGTTGCCGTAGCCGGCGGGCTGCGTCTCGGTCACCGTGTAGGTGCCGGGCGGCAGGTGGTCGAACAGGTAGTCGCCGCGGGTGGCGCCGACCACGTTGTTGCTGGTGGTGGTGCGGGTGACGGCGTTGCCGAAGATGTCCACGCCGGTCAGCGTCAGCGTCACGCTGCCGACGCCTTCGTCCTCGGCCGCGGTGGTGCCGTCCTGCACGCCGTTGCCGTTGCGGTCGATGTAGACGCGGCCGGCCAGGCTGCTGCGCGCCACCTGCACCGGCGAGCTGGCGTTGTTGTTGCCGGGCACGATGTCGATCGACAGCGGCGTGCCGTCGCTCGCCAGCCCCGGGCTGACGCTGGCGTTGTTGACGCGGTCGCTGCCGTAGGGGCCGGCGTAGATGCCGCTCTTGGGCCGCGCGAACAGGCGGATCTGCAGCGTGTTGCCGGCGTCGTTGCTGCCCGGGAAGGTGCCGGCACCCAGCGGGCCGGGTTGCGCGTTGATCACGCAAGCCACGCTTTGCTGCTGGCCGGTGGTGGCCAGCGTCGCCGGCGTGGCCTGGCAGTTCAGCGTCGCGCCGGTGGCCGTGGACGGCGGCGCGGTGACGAAGCTGCCGAGCGTCACGCTGGGCGCCTGCGCGCCGCTGGTGACCAGCTCGAAGTCGGGCGGCAACAGGTCGCTGACGCGGATCTGCTGCGTCGGGCTGGGCCCCAGGTTGCGCACCTGCAGCACGTACTCGACCGCCTGGCCGATGCTCACCGGCGACGCCGTCACCGTGGTCTTGGTCAGCGCCAGGTCGGTGCGCGGGAAGATCACGTCGTTCACCGCCGCCACGTTGTTGTTGTTGGCGACGTTGCGCGCGCAGGCGCCGGCGCTTTCGTAGTTGGCGCTTTCGTCGGCGCACAGCAGCGCCTCGTTGCCGAAGCTCACCGGCAGCAGCGCGGTGCCGGTCTGCGTCAGCTCGACCTCGAAGTTGACCTCGCGCCCGGCGTCCAGGAAGCTGGCCGCCGCCGTCGGCGCCAGCGTGCACACCAGGTTAGCGTTGGCCGCGCTCTGGCTGCAGCTCACGCTGCCGGTCTTGCTGTTGTCGAGCTGGTAGCCGGACTCGGCCGCCGCGCCGTTGACGTTGAAGACCTGCGGCGAGGCCAGCGTGAAGCCGGCGGGCACCGTCAGCTGGTCGGTCATCGTCACGCCTTCGGCGCGCGAGGGGCCGTTGTTCTGCAGCCGGAAGCGGTAGCGCAGCGGCTGGCCGAGGCCGAAGCTGGTCTGCCCGGCCGGCAGCACGCGCGTCTTGCGCTGCTGCACGTCGATCTGCGGCACCAGCACGTCGAAGTTGACGCTGTGCGCGTTGTTGCTGGTCGACGCGGCGTCGTTGCAGGCCGTCGAGACGCTGGCGTTGCTGCTGGTCTCGGTCTTGAACTCGCAGCTGCCGACCGGGATGTCGACGCGCGCCGTGTTGCTCTGGTTCGGGTAGACGGTGCCGGCGACCGGCAGCCCCGCGGGCTTGAGCACGCGGGCGCTGATGGTCAGCGTGCGCGTCGCATAACGCGCCACCGGCGTGGTGCTGACGCAGCGCACGCGCACGTGGTCGGCGGCCAGCACGGGCTCGTCGGCCGCGGCGCTGCTGACGAGGCTGCAGCTCAGCCCGCTGCCGCTGGCGACGATGTCGCCGAAGGCCACGGCCGAGCCGCCGACGCTGGTGTTGAGGTCGTCGATGAGCTTGAAGTCGCCGGCGGCGGCGACGTTGTCGGGGCCCAGGTTCTGCGTCGTGATCGTGAACTGCACGATCTGGCCGACGCGCGGCGTCGACGGCGTCACCGTCTTGGTGGTGGTGGCGACGTCGATGCGCGGCACCGCCACCAGCGCGGCGGCGTCGGACAGCGTGCCCGTCAGCAAGGCGTTGGGCGAGCTCAGGTTGGCGGTGTTGGTCAGCGTGCCGGCGGCGAAAGGCCGCAGCACCTCGTAAGCGACCACGATGGTGGTGCCCGGCGCGACGTTGGTGAACGTGCAGCTCAGGCTGTTGGCGCCGGCGGCGACGTTGGGGCAGCTGCCGCCGGCGGCGCCGGCGCTGACCGTGGTGCCGACGCTGACCGCCGGCGTCACGTAGCCGGGCGCCGGCGCGCCGGGCGAGCTGACGTTCAGCACGCCGGGCAGCGTGTCGCCCAGCGTCAGCGTCGGAATGGTCTGCTGCGCGCCGCCGCTGGGCGTGGTGATGGTGATGCGCCAGTACTGGCGGTCGGCGGTGGCCGCCAGCGTCGGCGCCGAGGCCACGGCGTCGACCCAGTTCGTGCCGTCGATCGACGATTCCTTGACGATGGTGACGGCGGCCTGGCCGTTGATCACGTCAGTCGCGATCAGGTTGGTGCCGGCCACCGCGCAGTCGTTGGCCGTCGAGCCGTTGCCGGGCGGCTGCGGGCCCTGGGCGGGCGTCAGGCCGAGCTGGGTGAGCAGCGTCTCGCCGGTGCAGACGCGGTCCGACAGCGCGAGCTGGCCGGTGACCGCGCCGACCGTGGTGTCGAAGCTCACGCTCAACGAAGCGCCCGGCGCCAGCGTGCCGGCGGCGGTGTGCACGCATTCGACGCGCTTGCTGCGCGTGGCGTCGGCCGGGTCGGCGTTGTTGGTGACGGTGCATTGCCAGCCGGCGCTGACGTTGCTGAGCGTGTCGCCGGCGATTTCCACCGGTTTCAGGTAGTCGACCACGCGCAGCTCGGTGCCGCCGCCGGCGGCGGAGAAAGCCGCCGTGGCCGGGCTGGCGGCGTCGTTGGTCACCGTCAGCGTGGTGGTGATCACCGTGCCCGGCGCCACCGGGCCGCTGGCCGGCGACTTCGACTTGGCGCCGCGCAGGTCGGCAAACGGTGTCACCGTCTGCCAGGGCAGCGTGACGCTGTTGTTGGCGGCCACGCTGTCGCCGTAGCCGCTGGGCGGCGCGGCGGTGACGACGAAGCTGCCGCTCTGCGCCGTGCTCGGCATGAGCAGCGGGATCGAGAAGTCCTGCCGATTGCCGGAGGCGGCCGCGGCGGCGGTGCAGGTCAGCACGGCCGGCGCGCCCAGCACCGAGCCGACGGCCGGACCGCTGCAGCCCGCGGGCAGGCTGACGACCGTGAAGCCCGCCGGGATGGTGGTGCTCACCGTGCCGCCGGCCGGCAAGGCCGTGGGGCCGTTGTTGCGCCAGGACATCTGCAGCGTCTGCGCGCTGCCGAGCGACTGCACGCCCGCCGGGAAGCTGCCCAGCGCCTGCACGTCGCCGCCGGGGTTGACGACGTAGCCGACGTTGGCGATGTTGTTGTTGGTGTCGCGGTCGTAGTAGCCGGGCACGCCGGCGGCGATGGAGCCGGTGTTGTTGAAGGTGCCCGAGGTGCCGGGCGCGCCGGTGATGGTGATGGCCGCGGCATTCAGCGCCGCCGCCGTCAGCGGGCCGGTGTAGGTGCAGGTGACGGTGCGCGCCGAGCTGTTGGCCACCGCCACCGAGGTGCAGCTGGCGATGCCGGGGTCGATCGCGCTGACCGTGAAGTCGGTGACCGTGCCGGGAAGCTGGTCGGTCACCGTGATGGTGTTGCCGGTGGGCAGGTCGTCGGCGCCGGCCGCCAGCTGCGGCCGCAGCGTGAAGGTGGTGCTCTGGCCGGGCAGCAGGTTGCCGGCCGGCGACTTGGTCTTCAAGAGCGTCAGCTCGCCCGAGCTGCGCACGGTGCCGGTGTTGCTGGCGCTCGACCCGCCGGTGCCGGTGGCCACCAGGCTGAACGAGCCCAGCGTCGTGCCGCGCACCTGGAACGACAGCGTGCCTGACGTGCCGGCGCCGCCGGCCGGCACGGTGCACTCCACGCCGGGGTTGCCGGCCAGCACGATGGCGGTGCAGCCGGCGGGCAGGGCCGGCGGCTGGACGCCGAGCTGCGGCGGAATGGCGACCTGGATCACCGCTGCCGCGGCGCTGGTGCGCGTGTAGTCGATGTCGACCGTGACGTCCAGCGTGCGCCCGATGTTCACTGGGAACAGGATCTGGTTGACCGCCACCTGGCCCCAGGCGGAGCCGGCGGCCAGCAACCAGGCGGCCAGGAAGGCCAGCCGGCGGACCGGGCGGGCCGCGCGGGCGCGTACCCGGGCGCCGGCGGCGGTGGCGGCAAAAGCGGCGTTAGCGGCGGTGGCTGCGGTAGCGGCGGAGCGGATCCGGAAGGGCGTCATCGGGTCATCGGGCCTTGACTGGCGTGCGGAGGATTCCGGCACGTCAAGGCACGGGGCGCAGCCCTGCCTGCGCAGCGCCCCTTCCTCCCGTCCCCGACGTTCACCGGTCATTGGTTTCGGCTCCGGCGCCTCTTGCGAGCACGCGGCCGAAATCCCTCGATGGCGCCGAGCCTAACGCCGCATCCGCGGCTTTCGATTCAGGTATTTGCTGAAAGCGCGGGGATGTTTACCAGTCCACCGGATTGCAGCGGTAGTACGTGCTGAATTCCACGTACAGCGCGGGGTGCCGGCGCAACAGTTCGGCCGGGCGCTCGAAGAAGAGTTCGGAGACGACGGCGAAAAACTCGCCGGCATCGCTGGCGCCGTAGGGGTCGATCAGGCTGGGCTCGCCGCGCGCCACCTGGGCACGCAGCTCGTCGAAGGCGGCGCCCAGCGTCGCGGCCCAGCGCCGGTAGCCGTCGCGCCGGCCGAGGAAGGGCGCGCCATTGGCCGGGCCGTTCTCCTGGTCGAGCTGGTGCGCAAACTCGTGGATCACCACGTTGCGGCCGTCGTCGGGCACCGCGGCGCCTGCCAGCACGTCGTCCCACGAGACGATGAGCTGGCCCTGCTGCCACGACTCGCCCACCAGCACGCGGCGCGCGTCCTGCACGATGCCGCCGGCCTCGGTGAGCGGCCGCTCGACGACGAAGGCGCCCGGATACACCAGCACCTGGCGCAGGCCGCGGAAGCGCCCGGCCGGCCGCCCCAGCAACAGCAAGGCGGCTTGCGCGGCGATCAGCACGCGCACCTCGTCGGTGATCACCTGCCCGCGGCAGCCGATGAAAGGCACGCTGGCGATGAAGACCTGCACATGGCGCTGCAACTGCCGCTGCAGCGGCACCGGCAGCCGCCGGTACAACGGCATGCGCTGCCGCAGCACGGCGCGCCAGGCCGGCGGAAATGGCCGCGCGGTGAGGCGAGCGCGCCGCCAGGCCCACCACAGCGGCGGCCCCGCCAGCCAGCCGGCCACGGCCAGCAGCGAGCCCGCGAACAACAGCAGTGGCAGCAGCATCGACATTTCGGCATCGGCCCCGGACGGGCTCGTTCACGACCTGAGGCCGCCGCGGCCGAACTCAAGCGTGATCGTCAAAAGCGATCCTCGAGCGCGATCCGCCGCGTGCCGCCGCCCGCCGATCTTCTTTGCATCATTGTTCATCGATCGATGCCGGGAAAACCCGCTATTCATGCATTATGTTGCAGACCTACGATGCGCGCCCCAGCCCCGGAGCCCACATGCCCACCTCGTTCTTCGACGACCCCGAAGCGCTGGCGCCGCCGCGCGCGGTGCGCATCGCTTTCGATGACGGCAGCTTCGTGCTGCGCTCGCCGGAGCCGCTGAAGCCTTATGCGCGCTGCGTGGGCGAGTGGATCGAGCGCTGGGCCGCCGAAACGCCCGAGGCGCCGGCGGTGGCCGAGCGCGACGACAGCGGCGACTGGCGGCGCCTGAACTGGCGCGAGCTGCGCCGCGCCGTCGGCGCCGTCGCGCAAAGCCTGCTGGGGCTGAAGCTGCCGCCGCAGCGGCCGGTGGTGGTGCTGTCGGACAACGGGCTCGACCACTTGCTGCTGATGCTGGCCGCCATGCACGTCGGCCGCCCGGTGTGCACCGTCAGCAGCGCCTACTGCCGGCTGACGCAGGACTACAGCAAGATCCACGGCATCCTGGCGACGCTGGGCCCGGCGCTGGTCTACGCGTCGGACGCCAAGGTCTACGGCCCGCCGATCGACAGCGCCGGCATCGACGCCGTGGTCGTCTTCAGCCAGGGCGCCGACGGCTTCCCTGGCGCCATCAGCTTCGACAGCCTGCTGCGCACCGCCGAGAGCCCGGCGGTGATGAAGGCCTTCGAGGCCCTGCTGCCCGACGACCCCGCCAAGTATTTGCTGACCAGCGGCAGCACCGGCCACCCCAAGGTCGTGATCAACACGCATCGCATGCTGTGCGCCAACATGCAGATGATGGCCCAGGTGTGGCGCTTCCTGGAGCGCGAGAAGCCGGTCATCGTCGACTGGCTGCCCTGGAGCCACACCTTCGGCGGCAACCACAACCTCGACCTCGTGCTGCGCCACGGCGGCACGCTGTACATCGACGAAGGCCGGCCGGCGCCGGGCCTCGTGGACAAGACGCTGCGCAACCTGCGCGAGGTGCAGCCCACGCTGTGGTTCAACGTGCCGCGCGGCTTCGAGATGGCGCTGCCGGCGCTGGAGGCCGACGAAGCGCTGGCGCGCGAGGTCTTCGCCCGGCTGCGCATGGTGTTCTACGCCGGCGCCGCGCTGCCGCAGGCCACCTGGGAGCGGCTGGCCGCGGTGGCGCGCCGCGCAAGGCCGCAAGCACCGGCTTGGTTCACCACCAGCTGGGGTGCCACCGAGACCAGCCCGGCGATCACCAGCGCGCATTGGCAGCTCGACCGCGCCGGCAACATCGGCCTGCCGCTGCCCGGGCTGGAGCTGAAGTTCATCCCCAACGGCCAGAAGCTGGAGCTGCGCGTGCGCGGCGTCACCGTCTTCCCCGGCTACCGCAACGCGCCGCACCTGACGGCGCAGGCCTTCGACGAAGAGGGCTACTACCGCATCGGCGACGCCGGGTTGATCGCCGACCCGGCGCGGCCCGAATCGGGCGTGGTCTTCGACGGCCGCGTCGCCGAGGACTTCAAGCTCACCACCGGCACCTGGGTCAGCGTGGGCACGCTGCGCATCCGCATCATCAGCGCGCTGGCGCCGCTGGCGCAGGACGTGGTGATCACCGGGCACGACCGCTCGGAAGCCTGTGCGCTGGTGTTCCCGTCGCCGCAGGCGCGCGAGCTGCCGACGGCCGAGCTGCAACAGCGCATCGCCGCCGCCCTGGGCGTGCTGCGGCGCGAAGGCGGCGGCAGCTCGATGGCGGTGGTGCGCGCCCGGCTGTTGGCCGAGCCGCCCAGCGCCGACGCCGGCGAGATCACCGACAAGGGCTACATCAACCAGCGCGCCGTGCTGCAGCGCCGCGCCGCCGAGGTGGAAGCCCTGTACGCCAGCCCTTACGATGCCGGCGTGATCATTCCGAGCTGAAGCTTTCAAACACCGCATGAGTCGTAGCACGCACATCGAAGTCACCGTCCAGTGGGGCGATTGCGATCCCGCCGACATCGTCTTCTTCCCCAACTTCAACCGCTGGATGGACGCCTCGTCGCAGAGCTTCTTCATCCAGTGCGGGCTGCCGCGCTGGCGCGAGCTGGAGAACACGCGCGGCATCGTCGGCACGCCGCTGCTGGAGATCAACACCAAGTTCTACAAGCCGGCGACCTACGGCGACGCGCTGGTCGTCCACACCCACGTGCAGGAATGGCGGCCCAAGGTCTTCATCCAGCACCACCGCATCGTGCGCGGCGAGCTGCTGTTGTGCGAAGGCTGGGAGACGCGCGCCTTCGTGCAGCGCGTCGACGGCCGGCTGAAGGCGATTGCGGTGCCGGAGGACCTGAAGGCGCTGTGCGTGTGAGCGGCGCGGCGCCGCCGGACTAACCAATCATCTAGTGCACCGTGCAGACCATGCACGGGTCGAACGAGCGCACCACGTGCTGCACGGCGACCGGCGTCTTCTCGCCGTCGCCGACCGGCGTGCCGGCCAGCGCCTGCTCCAGCGGACCGGGCTGGCCGGCGGCGTCGCGCGGCGAGAAGTTCCAGCTCGTCGGCGCGATGATCTGGTAGCCGGCGATGCGCCCGCGCTCGATGCGCAGCCAGTGGCCGAGCGCGCCGCGCGCCGCTTCGGCCAGGCCCACGCCCTGGCCGCCGTCGGGCAGCGCGTCGCTGGCGCAGAAGGGTTCGCGCGGCTGCAGCTCGGCGAGCCAGCGCTCCATCTGCGGCAGCACCTCGGCCAGCTCGAGCAGCCGCGCCAGCACCCGCGTGTAGACCGTGCCGCCGCAGCGCCGCACGGCGGCGCGCACCAGCGGCTGGCCGGCGGCCAGGCGGCGGGCGATGGCGCCGGTCTCGCAGGCGCGGCCGCGCAGGCGCGGCGCCTTGTTCCAGGTGTAGGCGCCGGCCTTGTCGGCGTCGGGCCGCGTCGCGCCGGCCGAGGGGTGGCGCGGCGGCACGCCGTCGTCGGCCATCCAGGCGTGGCTGATGTCTTCGGTGATGCCGCTCAGGTCCAGCGGCAGCAAGGCGCCGGCGCCTTGGTCCAGCGTCTCGTCCCACACGCCGGCGGGCGCGCCGGCGTTGCCGTGCACCAGGTAGCGGCCGGGGCCGCGACCCAGGCGGTCGAGGCCCGCGGCGGCGGCGATGGCCAGGAACAGGCGCAGGTCGCCGCGTTCGGGCGCTTGCGCCTGCCAGGCAAACAAAGCGGACTCGTCGGCGAGCGCCGCCACCTCGTCCAGCGGCGCCGCGAAGGTGTGGCGTTCGAGGAAGGCGCGGAACTCGCGCAGCAGCGACAGCAGCCGCAGCCGCTCGGCGCCGTCGATCGCGCGCGTGCTGCCGCCCGGCATCACGCCGTGCGTGTGCGGCCATTTGCCGCCCAGCGTGCCGACGATCTGCAGCCAGCGCTGGCGCGCGGCGATCGCGGCGCGCGACTGCTCGCCGGCGCCGGCCTCGAAGCGGCGCCGCGCCTCGGCGAACCAGGGCTGGCGCGCATAGGCCTGGCGCGCGAAGTCGGGCATGAAGAAGAGGTAGAAGTGCGTCAGGTGGTCGGCCAGGTTCTCGGCCGCCAGCATCAAGTCGGTCGCGATGCGGCCGTTGGGCGGCGCCACGGTGCCGGCCGCATCGGCCAGCGCGCGCGCCGCGGCCACCGACTGCGAGACCGAGCAGATGCCGCAGATGCGCGGCACGATCACCAGCGCGTCGTGCGGGTCGCGGCCTTCCAGCAGGTTCTCGAAGCCGCGGTACATCGGCGCCACCACCCGCGCTTCGGCCACCGCGCCGTCGCGCACGTCGAGCCGCACTTCGAGGTCGCCTTCCACGCGGTTGAAGGGGCCGACGACCAGGCGGGTGGCCGGTGCTTGCGGCGAAGAGCGGGGCGGCATCGCGGCCGAGGATAGCGCGCGGCCCCGGCGCGGTTGACGACGCCTCAACCGAGCCGCGTCTTCTTGGTGGCCGGCGCCACCACCAGGTGGTCGGCGGTGGCGTTGGCCTTCACGCGGCGCGGCGTCGCGCTCTTGCTCAGCGAGGCCAGCGCGACGAACCAGGCCTTGGGCATGTCGGTCGGCAGGCCGATCGGGATGCCGGCCAGCTTGGGCGTGCGGTGGAAGGGATGGCCAGTGTCCTGGAAGCCGGGCTCGGTGCAGCTGATGCAGGCGTAGCCGCCGCGCGTGCAAGAGCCCTGGCCGTTCCAAAGCCGGGTGTTGCAGTCGGCATGCGCCTGCGTGCCCTTGCAGCCCATGTGCTCCATCATGCAGCCCAGGTCCGAGGGCTTCTCGGCGCTGGCCTTGAACTCGTAGTACTCGTTGCGCGTGCAGCCGTGGTGGACGAGCTGGTCGGCGTAGAAGCGCGGCCGCGCCAGCGTGTCCAGGTCTTCGGCGCGCAGCACGCCGGCGGCCAGCGCGAGCAGGGTGTCGACCACCCAGCCCGGGTGCGTGGGGCAGCCGGCGACATTGACCACCGGCAGCCCGCCGGCCGCGCGAAAGGCGGCGCCGAGCAGGCCGCCGGCGCGGTCGTCCTCGTACTGCAGGCCGCAGGCCTCGGTGGCGTTGGCGCCGGCGGCGCTGACGCCGCCCCAGGCGGCGCAAGCGCCGACCGCGACGACGTGCCGCGCCACCGCGGCCAGCCGCGCCACCCAGTGCGTCATCGGCTGGCCGGTGCCGGCCAGCAAATGGAAGCGCCCCGTGCCGTTGGGCCCGCGCAGCAGCGCGCCTTCGACGCACAGCACGTCCAGCCGCTGGCGGCCGGCGAGGCAGGCGCCGAGCAGGTCGACGATCTCGTGGCCGCTTTCCAGCGACAGCGAGGGATGCCACAGCAGCCGCACGCCGCCGGCCTGCAACAGCCCAGGGAAGTCGGCCGTGTCGGCGCACAGCAGCGACATGCTGCAGCCGCCGCAGCCGCCGCTTTGCAGCCAGAGGACGTTGAGCATCAGTGCTGCTCCGCGGCGCCGCGCGCCATCAGTGCCGTTCTTCGGCGCTGCGCGCCATCAGTGCCGCTCCCCGGCGCTGCGCGCTTCCAGCCCGAAGCGCACGAGCTTGGCGCGCAGCCCCATGCGCGACAGCCCCAGCTCGGCGGCGGCGCGCGTCTTGTTCCAGCGGTGGCGCAGCATCACCTCGCGCAGCAGCATGGCCTCGATGGCGTCCAGCCGCTCCTGCAGCGTGCCTTGCGCCGGCAGCGCGGCGGCGCCGGCATCGGCCGTGCGCGGCGCGCCGGCCTGGCCTTGCAGCAGCCGCGGCGAGAAGTCGGCGGCGCGCACGCGGCCGCCGTCGCCCAGCGCCAGCGCGCGCGCCAGCTCGTTGCCCAGCTCGCGGATGTTGCCGGGCCAGGGGTAGCCCATCAGCACCGCGCGCGCGTCGTCGTCGAAGGCGGCGCCGGGCAGGCCCAGCGCGGCCGCGGCGTCGGCCAGCAGCCGCTCGGCCAGCGGCACGATGTCGCCCGGCCGCTCGCGCAGCGGCGGCATCTGCAGCGTGACGCCGGCGATGCGGTAGTACAGGTCTTCGCGGAAGCGGCCGGCGCGCACCTCGTCTTCCAGCTTGCGGTGGGTGGCGGCGATCACGCGCACGTCCACCGGCACGGTGCGCGCCGAGCCCACGGGGCGCAGCTCGCCTTCCTGCAGCACGCGCAGCAGCTTGACCTGGAACAGCGGCGAGGTCTCGCCGATCTCGTCGAGGAACAGCGTGCCGCCGTCGGCGCGCTGGATCAGGCCCACGTGGTCCTCGCTGGCGCCGGTGAAGGCGCCGCGCTTGTGGCCGAACAGCTCGCTTTCCAGCAGCGTGTCGGGGATCGCCGCGCAGTTCTCCACCACGAAGGGCCGGCCGCCGCGCGGGCTGGCGTAGTGGATGGCGCGTGCCATCAGCTCCTTGCCGGTGCCCGATTCGCCGAGCACCAGCACCGACAGCTCGTGCCGCGCGACGCGCTCGGCCATCGCGCAGACGCCGTCGAGCGGGCTGCCGCCGGCGCGCACGATGCGCTCGAAGCCGAACACCGATTTCGCCTGCCGCAGCCGGTCGCCCAGCCGCGCGCGCAAGGCCGGCGCGCCGGCGCGCAGGTCGAGGTCCAGCCGCTGCAGGCCGCGGTGCAGGCGCTGCGCCTCCACCGCGCCGCGCACGGTGTCCAGCAGATGCTGCGGCACCCAGGGCTTGAGCACGTACTGGTAGATGCCGGCCTCGTTGACGCCGGCGATGATGTCTTCGCTGTCGGCATAGCCCGAGATCACGACGCGCACCACCTCGGGCCAGGCGGCGCGCACCTCCTTCAGGAAATCGACGCCGCTTTGCCCCGGCATGCGCTGGTCGCACAGGATCACCGCCACCGCGTGGCGGCCCAGCAGCTCGCGCGCCGCCGCGGTGTCGCTGGCGGTGATGATGCAGAAGTCGTCCTCCAGCGTGCGCCGCATCGCCTCTTGCGAGCGCCGCTCGTCGTCGACGACCAGCACCAGCGGGCGGTCGATGTCTTCTTCGGCGTCGGCGGCAGCGTTCATCGGCGCGGCGATCGTAGCGTCCGCATCAGCAGATCCGCGGCAGCGGCTCGCCGCTCAGCCAGTCGACGATGCGTTCGCCGCCGAAGCGCGTGGCCAGCTGCACGAAGCGCTGCGCGTCGTCGACGACGCGGCCGATGCAGGCCGCCTCGCGCCCCAGCGGGTGCGCGCGCAGCGCGGCCAGCGCGGCGTCGGCATGCTCGGGCGCGACGGCGGTGACCAGCTTGCCTTCGTTGGCGATGTACAGCGGGTCCAGCCCCAGCAGCTCGCAGGCCGCCTCGACCTCGGCGTGCACCGGGATCGCCGCCTCCTGCAGCCGCATGCCGACGCAAGACTGGCGCGCGATCTCGTTGAGCGTGGTCGCGAGCCCGCCGCGCGTGGGGTCGCGCAGCGTGTGCACCGCGCCTTCGGGCACGGCGGCGAGCAGCGCCGCGACCAGGCCGTGCAAGGTCGCGGTGTCGCTTGTCACCGTGGCCTCGAAGCCCAGCGACTCGCGCTGCGACAGCACGGCCACGCCGTGGTCGCCGATGCTGCCGCTCAGCAGCAGCCGGTCGCCCGGCCGCGCCAGCGCGCCGCCGATGCGCCGGCCCGCCGGCAGCGCGCCGAGGCCGGTGGTGGCGATGAAGACGCCGTCGCCCTTGCCCTTCTCGACCACCTTGGTGTCGCCGGTGACGATGGGCACGCCGGCGTCGCGCGCCGCGGCGGCCATCGACTCGACGATGCGCTTCAGCTCGGCGAGCGCGAAGCCCTCTTCGAGCACGAAGCTGGCCGACAGCGCGAACGGCACGGCGCCCATCATCGCGACGTCGTTGACCGTGCCGTGCACGGCCAGGCAGCCGATGTCGCCACCGGGAAAGACCAGCGGCGAGATCACGTGGCCGTCGGTCGCCATCACCAGGCGATGGCCTGGCGGCAGATTCGGTATGTCCATCACCGCGCCGTCGTCGCCGGCGCGCAGCGCCGGGTTGTCGAAGGCGCGCAGGAACAGCTCGTCGATCAACTGCGCCGCCGCGCGGCCGCCGGCGCCGTGGTTCATGTCGACGCGGCCGTGCTTGAAATCGAGCGGCCGCAGGTAGTCCTTCTTCACGCCGGCGTTCATACGGCCTCCGCGACGACCGGAATGTCCCGAAAGCGGCCATAACTCCAATGCGCCGCGCAAGCGCCTTCCGACGACACCATGCACGATCCCATCGGGTTCTCGGGCGTGCACACCGTGCCGAACAGCTTGCAGTCGCGCGGGTGCTTCACGCCGCGCAGGATGGCGCCGCACTCGCATTGCTTGTGGTCGGGCACCGCTTGGTAGCCGACGTCGAAGCGGCGCTCGGCGTCGAACGCGGCCCATTCGGGCTTCAGCCGCAGCGCGCTGAAGGCCACCTCGCCGAGGCCGCGCCACTCGAAGCTTTCGCGAAGCTCGAAGACCTCGGCCACCGCGCGCTGCGCCGCCAGGTTGCCGTCGCGCGTGACGGCGCGGGTGTACTGGTTCTCCACCTCGGCGCGGCCTTCGTTGACTTGGCGCACCAGCATCCAGATCGACTGCATCACGTCCAGCGGCTCGAAGCCCGAGATCACCACCGGCTTGCGGTGCTGCGCCGCGAAGGGCTCGTAAGGCTTGGAGCCGATCACGATGCTGACGTGCGCCGGCCCGACGAAGCCTTCGATCGGCACGGTGCCCAGCGTGCCGACCTCGGCCGACTCCAGCACGTGGGCGATGGCGCTCGGCGTCAGCACATGGCAGGCCAGCACGCTGAAGTTGCGCAGGCCTTCGGCCGCGGCCTGCTTCACCACCAGCGCGGTCGGCGGCGTCGTCGTCTCGAAGCCGATCGCGAAGAACACGACCTCGCGCGCCGGCTGGGCGCGCGCGATGGCCAGCGCGTCGGCGGCGGAATAGACCATGCGGATGTCGGCGCCGCGCGCCTTGGCCTTCATCATCGACAGCGATTCACCGAGCCCCCGGCTCGCCTGCGGCTCGCGCCCCCCGAGGGGGTGCTGCCCGCCTTGGGGCGGCCCGGCGGCGGGCGACGCCGGCACGCGCATGGTGTCGCCATAGGTCGCGACGATCGCGCCGTGGCGCAGCGCCAGCGCGATGGCCTGGTCGATGCGGCCGATCGGCAGCACGCAGACGGGGCAGCCCGGGCCGTGGATCATGCGGATCGCCGGCGGCAGCAGGGCCGGAATGCCGTAGCGCGCGATGGCGTGCGTGTGGCCGCCGCAGAACTCCATGAAGGCGTAGCGGCGGTTCGGCTGGCAATCGGCCGCGATGCGCGCGGCCAGCGCCTGGGCGACGGCGCCGTCGCGGAACTCGTCGACGTATTTCATGCGTTGGCCTCCTGCTGGGCTTGCTGCGACGCCTGCGCCTGCTGTAGCTGCGCGAACAGCGCCAGCGTGCGCTCGGCCTCGGCCGGGTCGATGCGGCCGATGGCGTGGCCGACGTGGACGATCACGTAGTCGCCGGGCACCGCATCGGGCACCAGCGCGACCGAGACGGTCTTCTTGACGCCGCCGAGTTCGACGACGGCCTCGTCGGCGCCGCGGCGCTCGACCAGGCGGGCAGGCAGGGCCAGGCACATCAGCGTGTCTCCAGTTGGTGGGCGACGAGCCAGGCCTGGCCCAGGGCCAGGCCGGCGTCGCCGCAGTCGACGGCCTGCGGCCGCCGGGTTTCGATGCCTTGCGCGCGGCAGCCTTCGACGACCAGGCGCGACAGCAGCCGGTTGTTCCAGCAGCCGCCGGCCAGCAGCAGCCGCGTGGCGCCGGCCTGCCGCGCTGCGTGCACCAGCGCCGCGGCCAGCGCGCCGTGGAAGCGCGCGGCGCCGCGGCCGGGGTTGCCTGCGTCGGCGTCGTCGAACAACGTCCCGACCAGCGCGTGCAGGTCCAGCGCAGGTTCCGGCAGCGGCGGCATCGGATGAACTTCCAGCCAGAGGGTCGCGGCGCGTTCCAGCGCGATGGCCGCCTCGGCCTCGGCCTGCTGCCGCGGCGCCAGGCCCAGCGCGGCGGACGCGGCGTCGAACCAGCGGCCGGCCGCGCTGCTGAGCGGACAGCGCAGCCCGCGTTCGAGCAGCGTGGCGACGCCGGCGGCCAGCGCCTCGCCGGCCGCCGGGCCGAAGCGCGGCACGATCTCGCGGCCGCGGCCCAGCGCGTGCAGCACCGCCGCGGCCACGCGCCAGGGCTCGCGCGCCGCGGCGTCGCCGCCCGGCAGCCGCAGCGGCGCCAGGTGCGCGCGGCGCTCGAAGCCGCCTCGATAAACGGTTAGCAGCTCGGCGCCCCAGGCCGTGCCGTCGCTGCCCAGGCCGACGCCGTCGAGCGCCCAGCCGAGCAGGCGCTCGTCGCCGCGCCAGCCTTGCTCGGCCATCACCACGCCCAGGTGCGCGTGGTGGTGCTGCAGGGCGCGCGCCGGCACGCCCAGCCGCGCCGCCCAGTCGGCGGCGGCGTGGGTGCAGGGGAAGTCGGGGTGCAGGTCGTGCGCGATGGCGGCCACCGGCTCGCCGGCAGCGGCCAGCAGCGCGGCGATCGAGTCGTCCAGCGCGCGGCAGGCGGCGGGCGTGGCGAGGTCGCCGTGCGGCGGCGACCACAACAACTCGTCGCCCTGCAGCAGGCAGGCGCGGTTCTTCAGGAAGGCGCCGACCGCCAGCACCGCGGCGGGCGCGGGCGCGGGCAGCTTCAGGCGCTGCACGACGGCACCTGCCCCGCGGGCCGCGGCGGCGGCGGCGGCACTGTCGCAGGCGCTTGCGCATCGGCCAGCAGCCAGTCGACCCAGGCGGCCATGCCGACGCCGGACTTCGCGGACACCAGCAGCACCTCGATGGCCGGGTTGACGCGCCGCGCGTGCGCGATGCACTGCGCCACGTCGAAGTCCAGGTGCGGCAGCAGGTCGACCTTGGTCAGCACCAGCAGACGCGCGGCGGCGAACATGTCGGGGTACTTGATGGGCTTGTCCTCGCCTTCGGTCACCGACAGGATGGCGAGCTTGGCGCGCTCGCCCAGGTCCCACAGCGCCGGGCAGACGAGGTTGCCGACGTTCTCGATGAAGAGCAGCGCGGGGGCGTCGTGGTCGTGGTCTTGGTCGTCGTGATGCTGGTGATCGTGCAGCGGCAGCCGCGCGAAGGCCTCGCCGACCATCTGCGCGTCGAGGTGGCAGCCGCGGCCGGTGTTGACCTGGATCGCCGGCACGCCGGTGGCGCGGATGCGGTCGGCATCGCGCGTGGTCTGCTGGTCGCCTTCGATCACCGCGATGGGCAGCGCGGAACAGCGCTCGCGCAGCGCGCGGATCGTTGCCGTCAGCAGCGTGGTCTTGCCCGAGCCGGGACTGGAGACCAGGTTCCACGCCGCCACGCCGTGGGCCGCGAAGTGTTCGCGGTTGGCGCTCGCGAAGCCGTCGTTGGCGCCCAGCACGTCGGCTTCGAGCTTGATCGCGCGGCCTTCGTCGAGCCCCGGCACCGAGACGCGGGCGCGGCCCAGGCCGTAGTGCAGGTCGGCGCCGGCCGCGGCCGCCGCCGCGTGGCCCTGCGGGTGAGAGTGCGGGTGAGGGTGGGAATGATCGGCCTCGTTGCAGCCGCAGACCACGCACATGGTTCGTCTCCTCGTCAGTCGTCGTGCACGATCAGCTCGCGCACGCGCAGTTCGGTGCCGCCGGTGGGCAGCAGCCGCGCGCTGCCGCAGCGCGGGCAGTCGTCGAGCCGGCTGCGGACCTCGACGGTGGCGCAGCAGCCGTGGCACCAAGCGGGCGCCGGCGGCTCGTCGATGGTGATCTCGGCGCCTTCCAGGCAGGTGCCGGGCTGCAGCGCCTGCAGCGCAAAGCGCAGCGCGCGCACCTCGACGCCGGCCAGCGCGCCGGCTTCCAGCGTCAGCCGCCGCACGCGCGCGAAGCCTTCGCGCGCCGCGGCGTCTTCCACCACCTTCAACACGCCGCCGGCCAGGCTGAGCTCATGCATGCTCGGCCTCCGCTTGCCGCTGCGGCAAGCGCACTTCGAAAGGCTCGCAGGGGTCGAAGGCGACGGCGAGGATGCGCGCGTCGTCGGCGTCGTCGACCTCGGCCAGCGCCTCGGCCAGCACGCCCGCGGGGTGGAAGTTCCAGTCGGTGGGCGACAGCACCTGCAGGCGCTGCACGCGCTCGTCGCCGCCGATCTGCACGCGGTAGCTCAAGCGGCCGCGGCCGACTTCGACCCAGGCCGTGCCGACGCCGCCGGCCGCCGTGGCGGCATGCACTTGCAGCCGCTGCTGGCCTTCGGGCCGGGCCAGCAACAGCAGCTCGTGCAGGCGGGCGATCAGGCGCATGCCGGCATTGTCGGCGGGGGGTGCAGCGGTGTCGTGATGACGATTCCACGGGCCGGTGTCGGGAACGATCGTCGCCGGCGGCGCAACCTGCTCGCGCAGCGGACGGTGCGCGGTGCGCAGCGCCAGCGCGCGCGGCAGCAGCGCGGCCAGCCAGGCCGCCGGCGCGCCCGGCGTGCGGCGGGCCCAGGCCAGCGCGGCGGCCGCCGGGTCGGCGGCCAGCGCGTCGCACAGCGCCGGCAGCGGGCCGTGCAACCAGCGCTGCTGCAGCCAGCCGGGCAGGGCGCGAAGCTGCTGCGCGGCGCCGAGCGCGGGTTGCCACAGCGGGCAGTCCTGCAGCGACGGCGCGCCGGGATGCACCAGCGCCGGCGCCAGCGCAGGCGCCAGCACCGGCGCGCCCGAGTGCGCCGGCGCCGGCACCGCGGGCAGCAGGCGCGGCCAGTCGTGGGCGATGCGCAGCAGGTGCTCGCGCGCCACGGCGTGCTGCAGCGCCACGCGGTCTTCGTCGCTCCAGCGCAGCGGCTCGCCGCGCGCGGCGCGCAGCGCCAGCGCGGCCGCCGCGCGGTGGCCGTGCGCGCACAGCGCGTGCAGGCCGGCCATCAGCGCCGGCAGCTCGGCGGCGGGCCGGCCGACGGCCAGCAGCGCCGCCAGGTCGGGCCGCGGCGGCCGCTCGATGCTCGCCCCGGCGGCGCGGCCGGGCTGCAGGCGCAGCGTGACGTCGAGCATCGCCTTCATCCGCCGGCGCGCGCGGCGCCGAACAGGAAGCCGCGCCGCGCCGGCCGCGGGCGCAGCGTTTCCAGCACCGCGCGCGCGGTGGCCAGCGCGGCGGCCTGGTCGGCGAACTCGCTCATCGGCGAGACCAGCGAGGCGGCGGCGAAGCGGCCCAGCCCCGGCTCGTGCTGGCCGAGGAAGCGCATGCGCCAGCCGCCGACCGGCAGATCCAGCGCCTGGCCCGGCTCCGGCAGCGCGCCGGCGGCATCGTCGTCGTCGCCGTCGAGCGGCAGCCGCACCAGGTTCATGAACCAGGGCGTCACCAGCACGCCTTGCGCCAGGCCGTCGCCATCGGCCGCGAAGCCGACCGCCTGCACGCGCAGCCCCGGGTGCAGCAGCGGCAGCCCGGCCATGCGCGTGGCCTGGATGCGGCCAAACGCCGCCTCCAGGGCCTGGACGCGTGCGGCCAGTGAAGTCATTCGTTGCCCTCGTCGACCATGCCGTCGACGACCATGAACTGCGCGCCGTCGCCGTCGCAGCGCGGGCAGCGCCAGTGCGCGGGCAGCGCGGCAAACGGCGTGCCGGGGGCGATCTGCCAGACCGCGTCGCCAAGCGCGGGGTCGTAGACCCACCAGCAGATCTTGCATTCGAGGCGGGCGGCGGCCGCCAGGCGCGCGCGGTCGCCGAGGTAGCTGCCTTCGAACGTGGTCACGATTGCGCCACCCATTGCAGCACCTCGGCCAGGCGCTCGCGCGAATCGGCCAGGTCTTCGGGCGCGGCGCAGGCCACCGCGGGCAGCGCGCCGACCTCGACGGTGTTGAGGATCACCTGGTCCTGCGAGTTGTAGTAGACGACGCGCCAGGTGTGCGGCACGCGCGCCGACGTGATGCGGCAGTTGCCGTAGCCGCGCGACAGCAGCAGCACGCGGCCGGTGCCCAGCCCATGGTCCAGCCACGCGATGTCGGCCGGCGACATCGGCAGCAGCGTGAGGTTGATCACCTCGCTCGGCCGGCCGGGCTGCCACGCGGCGCGGTGCCGCGCCAGTTCGGCCAGCAGGTGGGGCGCGTTCAGCACGCCGTCGGGGATTTGCGTTAGCACGGGCGGCGGCTGCAGGCCGTCTGCCGCGGCCGCGGCGCGCAGCAGCGCCGGCACGGCGCCGACCTCGATGCGGTCGTGCTGGGGTCCCTCGGCATCGGTCTCGACCACGCGCCAGACGCCGGCGAACACCGACTCCTGCACCTGCGCGGCGCGGCGGTCGCTGCCATCCGGCAGCCATTGCGCGCTGACCTCGCCTTCGCCGAGCACCTGGTTGACGAGCGCCAGCTCGTCGGGCTGCAGGCCTTCGAGCGGGACGGTCGGCAGGCCTTCGCCGGCCAGCGCGGCCAGCACCGCGCGCAAGACTCGCAGCGCGCCGCCGCGGCCGGCCAGCGCCTCGGGCTCGGGCAGGCGCGGCGCGCGGTAAGTGTCCATGCCTTGCGGCAGGTGCAGGTAGTCGAGTCCCTCTTCGTCGTCGGCCTGGCTGCCCGGACCGTAGGCGACGACGGGGATCGGAACGGGCTTGCCACTGGCCATCGCGCGCCTCCTTCAGCGGCAGCCGCCGGCGGCCGGCGCTGGCCGCAGCAGGATGGGCGGTCGCGTCGCCGGCTTGGCGAACACGGCCTGCAGGCGCTGCACGTAGACGTCCCAGTCGAGCATGCCGTGCACCGTCTCGACCCAGCGGCCGTCGCGCAGGAAGACGAGCGAGGGCCAGTGCACGACCGCGAAGCGCGACGCCAGGCGGTCTTCGTCGGCGCGGGCGACGAGGCCGATCTCGAAGCGCGCGCCGAAGTGGCGGCGCAGCTCGGGCAGCACGACGGCGACGTCCAGCACCTCGGGGAAGCGGACCGGATCGCCCTGGAAGAACAGCACCTGCTCGCCGCCGCGCGCCAGGAAGGTGTCGAGGTTCGCGGCAGCCACCCAATGGCTGCCCGGCGCGGCGCCCAGGCGGCGCAGCAGCGGCGGCGCGCCGGCGGCGATATCCGGAGCCGAGGCGAGGGTGTCGTTCATCGCACGAAGTTCCGCAGTTGGTCGGCGCCGATCGCCGACGGCAGTTCGAAAGGCGCGGCGCCGCCGGCGCTGGCTTCGCCGCCGAGCGCCGCTTCGACCAGCGCCAGCGTGGCGTCGATCTCGGCCGCGCGCTCGGGCGCCAGGCGCTCGCGCGCGTCGTCGAGGAAGACGAGCAGCCAGTCGCCCGGCTGCACGGCGCCGACCAGCGCCGTGCCCACCACGCGCTGCTGCGCGCCGCGGCGCACCTGCGCGAAGCCGGCGCGCGCCGCGATCACTTGCATGGGCCAGCCGATGCACATGGTCAATGCGGCCTGGCCGGCGGCAGGAAGCGCTCGTCGCCGATGCGGCAGGCCGCGTCGGCCGACGGGCGGCCGCTTTCGTAGGCGTCCATCGCCAGCGCCGGCGGCGCGGCATCGGCGCCCGGCGCCGGCTGCGGCTCGGCGCCCCAGTCGCGCAGGCGCTGCAGCGCGGCCTGCAGCGCGGGTTGCAGCGCTGCCTTCACCGGCGGCGTCAGGCTGCCGCCGAAGTCGTCCAGCTCGGCTGGCTGGCAGCCCACCAGCAGGATGTGCCGCGGCCAGCGGCCGGTCAGGCGCGCCAGCGCCAGCACTTCCTGGAAGCCGGTCTGGTGCAGGCTCATCTTCTTGGCGCCCAGATAATGCGGCACTTCGTCGTCCTCCACCAGCATCAGCGTGCCGGGGGCGAGGCCGTAGTCCACCGCGTCGAAGATCAGCAGCCGCGACGCCGCCTGCACGTGCTGCAGCAGGTACAGGCCCTGCGTGCCGCCCTCGACCAGCTGCACCCGCGCGCCGAAGCGCCAGGCCTGGGCCAGCGCCTCGACGCAGCGCACGCCGAAGCCTTCGTCGGCCCACAGCAGGTTGCCGATGCCCAGCACGACGATGTCGCCGTCGTCCATGGCCGTCAGTCCTTGAAGGTGCGGTGGCCCGAGATCATCGTGCTGACGATGCTTTGCCGGCCCATGATGTCTTCGCGGATCGCGGCATAGACGTGCAGGATCACGAAGCTCACCATCGCCCACATGCCCAGGCGGTGGAAGGTATGCACGTCCTGGCTCTGGCCGAACAGCGGGATCACCCAGCCGAAGCAGCGGTCGGCCCAAGAGCCGGTCTGCAGGCCTTCGCCGTAGAGCGCGAAGCCGGTGAACACCATGAAGATCGACAGGCAGAAGTAGCCGAAAAACATGGCCAGCCGCGCCATCGGGTTGTGGCCCACGTACTGGCCCGGCCGCGGGATCAGGAAGGCGTACCACTTGAGCATCTTGGCCACCTCGCGCCAGTAGGCGCGGCTGAACAGCGGCAGCGTGAACAGCTCGCGAGCATGGTGGTTGCCGACGATGGCCCAGTAGATCCGCCCCAGCAGGCCGATGGCCAGCACGTAGCCGGCCGCGAAATGCGCGAAGCGGATGTAGCCCATCAGGAAGTGGCTGCTGGCCTCGCCGGGCATCGTGGGCAGCGGCCGGCCGATGAAGTAGCCGGTGACCGCCAGCACCGTGATGGCCAGCGCGTTGATCCAGTGCCACACGCGCACCGGCGCTTCGTAGACGTAGACCGAGCGGATGCGTCGGCCGGCGGCCACCGCGGCGGGGTCGACGCCCGTCGCTGCGGACAGGTCCGTGGTGGACGACGAGGGGCTCATGCGGTCCTCCTTTGCATGCCAGCGTCAAAGCTGCGCGATCAGCGCCAGCCCGGCGGCGCCGAGGCCGCCGCCCAGCAGCGCCTGCGCGCCGCGCGACAGCCGCGCCGGCAGCGCCAGCAACTGCCGGCCCAGGCCCAGCCCGGCGGCGTGCAGCAGCACGGTGGTGGCGACGAAGCCGCCGGCATAACCCGCGAAACCACCGCCTGCCGGCAGCTCGGCGCCATGCGCCAGGCCATGCAGCGCGCCGGCCGCGGCCACCAGCGCCAGGCCGACGCCACGTGGCAGCAACCGCGGCGCAGCGACCAGGGCGCCGAACACCAGCACGCTGGCGGCGATGCCGGCCTCGACGATGCCCGGCGCGCGCAGCTGGGCGCCGAGCGTGGTGCCAAGGCTGGCGCCGGCCAGCATCGCCAGCACGAAGGCGGCAGGGCCGCGCAGCCGCTGCGAAGGCGGCAGCGCGGCCGCCGACCACAGGCCGACGGCCACCATCGCCAGCACGTGGTCCAGCGCCAGCGGGTGCGCCAGGCCGGCCACGGCGCCTGCGGTCTCGTGGCCGGTGTGCGCGGCGGCGCTGCCCGCGGCAACCGTCAGCAGCAGCGCCAGCGCAGGCACAAGCGGTTTCGTCTTCGTCATCGGTGCATCTCCGGGGTGGTGTGGGTGGCGTCAGCGTACCGTCACGCGCGCCATCTCCTGGCCGTCGGGGCTCATCACGTGCGTGCTGCAGGCCAGGCAGGGGTCGAAGCTGTGCAGCGTGCGCAGGATTTCCAGCGGCTGCTCGGGGTTGGCCATCGGCGTGTTCATCAGGCTGGCCTCGAAGGCGCCGATCTGGCCCTTGGGGTCGCGCGGGCTGCCGTTCCAGGTGGTGGGCACCACGCACTGGTAGTTTTCGATGCGGCCGTTCTTGATGCGGATCCAATGGCCCAGCATGCCGCGCGGCGCGGCCACGGTGCCCACGCCCTTGGCTTCGGCGGGCCAGGTGGACGGGTCCCACTTCTCGACGTTGGCGGTGGCGCGGTCGCCGGCCTTGATGTTGGCCATCAGCTCGTGCCAGTCGGCGGCCATCATCTCGCCGCAGTACTGGCCTTCCAGCGCGCGCGCCAGCGTGCGGCCGATGGTGGTGGGCAGCAGTTGCTTCAGGCCGAACTGCGTCTCGGGCAGGCCCAGCGCCTTGGGGATCGCGCTGTTGATCATCTGCGCCGAATATTCGAGCTGCTCCTTCGGCCGCTGCGCATAACGGTTGCCCTGCTTGGCATGCGCGTAGGCCAGGATGTAGCGCGACAGCGGGCCGACCTCCATCGCGTGGCCGCGCCAGCGCGGGGCCTTGATCCAGCTGTACTTGGCGCTCTCGTCCAGGCGCTCGATGTTGGTCTTCGTGCCCTTGGCGTTGGCACCCAGGACGTAGTTGGGCTCGGTCACGCCGTCCCAGGGGTGCAGGCCCTTGCTCTCGTCGGCGTAGCGGTACCAGCTGTGGGTGACGAACTCCTGCACCTGCTCGGGGTCGCGCGGGTCGATGGGGTGGATCTCGTCCCAGTTGCCGTTGACGATGGCGCCGCCGGGGAGCTGGTCGCTGCGCTTGTCGTAGTTGACCTTGGGGTACTCGCCGTAGTCGCTGACGTTCAGCGCCGACAGGCCGCCGCCGTACAGCCAGCCGGCGTGCTTGTAGATCGTGCCGATGGCCAGCACGTCGGGGACGTAGACGTTGCGGTTGAACTCGATGATCTCGTCGATGCGCGCCTTGACGAAGTTCAGCCGCTCCATGTTCAGCGGCGCGCCGGCGGCGCCGTCGCCGTCGATGTTGATGGCGCAGGGCACGCCGCCGACCAGGTAGTTCGGGTGCGGGTTCTTGCCGCCGAAGATGGTGTGGATCTTGACCCACTCCTTCTGCAGGTCCAGCGCTTCGAGGTAGTGCGTCACCGCCATCAGGTTGGCCTCGGGCGGCAGCACGTAGCTCTTGTTGCCCCAGTAGCCGTTCATGAAGGGGCCGAGCTGGCCGCTTTCGACGAACTTCTTCAGCCGGTTCTGAATGTCGCGGAAGTAGCCGGCGCTGGACAACGGGTGCGCCGGCGAGACCAGCTGCTGCAAGTCGCTGGTCTTCTTCGGGTCGGCCTTCAGCGCCGACACCACGTCGACCCAGTCCAGCGCGTGCAGGTGGTAGAAGTGCACCGCGTGGTCGTGCACCTGCAGCGTCTTGGCCATCATCTCGCGGATCAGGTGCGCGTTCTTGGGGATCTTGATGCCCAGGGCGTCCTCCACCGCGCGCACGCTGGTCAGCGCATGGCAGCCGGTGCAGACGCCGCAGATGCGCTCGACGAAGGCCCAGGCGTCGCGCGGGTCGCGGCCCTTGAGAATAACCTCCAAACCGCGCCACATCGTGCCGGTGCTGACGGCGTTGCGGATCACGTTGTCGCGGTCGAGGTTGACCTCGCAGCGCATGTGGCCCTCGATGCGGGTCACGGGGTCGACGACGATGCGCTTGCCGCTGTCGTCGAGCTTGAAGCCCTGGGTTTCGTAGGCGCCCATGTTGTCCTCGCTCCTCAGACCGTCTCGTTGGTTTCGTTCTTGGTCGCCACGCGCTTGAGCACGCTGACCGCCGCATGCGCCGCCACCGCCGCGCCGACGACGCCGGCCACCGTGCCGCCCACGCGGTCGGCGTTGGCCTCGACGCCGAACTGGTGGATGTTGGTCAGCCGGTCGTAGAACGAGCCCTTGTCCCAGAAGCCGTCTTCCGAGCAGCCGATGCAGCCGTGGCCGGCCTTGATGGGAAAGCTGGTGCCCTCGTTCCACATCACCGTCGAGCAGGCGTTGTAGGTCGTCGGCCCCTTGCAGCCCACCTTGTAGAGGCAGTAGCCGCGGCGCGCGCTGTCGTCGTCGAAGGCCTCGACGAACTGGCCGGCGTCGAAGTGCGGCCGGCGGTAGCACTTGTCGTGGATGCGCTGGCTGTAGAACATCTTCGGCCGGCCCTGGCGGTCGAGCTCGGGGATGCGGTCGAAGGTCAGCATGTAGGTGATGACGCCGGTCATCACCTCGGCGATCGGCGGGCAGCCGGGCACCTTGATGATGGGCTTGTCGGTGATCACCTGGTGCACCGGCGTCGCCCGCGTCGGGTTGGGCTTGGCGGCCTGCACGCAGCCCCAGCTGGCGCAGCTTCCCCAGCTGATCACGGCCTTGGCGTCCTTGGCGACGTGGCGCAGTTGGTCGACGAAAGGCCGGCCGCCGATGATGCAGCTCATGCCGTCCTGGTTGAGCGGCGGGTTGCCTTCGACGGCGAGGATGTAGTTGCCCTTGTACTTGGCCATCACCTCTTCGAGGATGGCCTCGGCCTGGTGGCCGGCGCTGGCCATCAGCGTGTCGTCGTAGTCCAGGCTGATCATCGACAGCACCACGTCCTTGGCCAGCGGGTGCGCGCTGCGGATGAAGCTTTCGCTGCAGCAGGTGCACTCCAGGCCGTGCAGCCACAGCACCGGCGTGCGCGGCTTGGTCTCCATCGCGTGCGCGATCTGCGGCACGAAGGCCGGCCCCAGGCCGAGCGAGGTGGCCGTCAACGAGCAGTACTTCAGGAAGCTGCGGCGCGAGATGCCCTGGCGCCGCATCACGTCGTAGAAGGTCTCCATGGAACGCTGTCTCCTCGCGTTGAATCGGTCGTGTGTCGCCATTGCCGTCACAAGTTGCGTACCCGCGGGCGGGCCGTCGCGGGTAAACACCGAAGCACGGCGCCAAGTGCTTGATCGCGCACGCGAAACGCGCGCGGCGCCGGCGCCGGGCCGCCGCGCGCGCCGGCGGGCTGCATAGCCGGCTGCCAGCGGCGCTGCCGATCCGCCAGCGCCGTTGCCGGCGGGCGATGCCGCAGAATGCCGGCGTGAATCCACAGCGTCCGCGCGCTCGTTCGCCCCGCCCACCGACCGGCGCGCCGCCGCCGCCGTCGGCGCCACCGTCGGGCGCGGGCGTCGACGAAGCGGCGTGGCTGGACGTGATCCACAAGATGGACGAGGTCTACTCGCAGCTGGTCGCCGACGAGATCGCGCTGGAGACCAAGAACGCCGAGCTGGAGCAGAGCCAGCAGTTCATCTTCAGCCTGCTGGCGGCGATGAGCGACGTGCTGGTGGCCATCAACCGCGACGGCCGCATCGAGGAGACCAACGCCGCCTTGTGCGTGCTGGCCGGCGCCGAAGACTCGGCGCTGCGCGGCACGCCGCTGGCCGCGCTGCTGGCCGAAGACGCGGCGCTGCCGAAGCTGGCGGCCGCGCTGGCGCAGGCCGACGCCGGCGCCGCCGGCGGCGCGGTGGTCGAGCTGCCCTTGCGCGGCGCCGGCGGCGTGGCGGTGCCGGTGGACTTCAACATCACGCCGCGGCGCGACGCCGCCGGCCGCCGCGTGGGCCACGTGCTGGTGGGCCGGCCGATGGGCGAGCTGAAGCGCGCCTACCACGCGCTGCGCGAGGCGCACGAGGCGCTCAAGCGCACCCAGCAGCAGTTGCTGCATTCGGAGAAGATGGCCTCGCTCGGCCGCCTGGTCGCCGGCGTGGCGCACGAGCTGAACAACCCGATCAGCTTCGTGCTCGGCAACGTGCACGCGCTGCAGCGCTATGGCGATCGGCTAACCCGTTATCTGGAGGCCGTGCACGGCGGCGGCGACGCCGACCAGCAGGCCGCCTTGCGGCGGCAGCTGCGCATCGACGCGCTGCTGGCCGACCTGCCTTCGCTGATGGAAGGCACGCTCGAAGGCGCGCAGCGCACCGCCGACATCGTGCAGGGGCTGCGGCGCTTCTCGGTGGTCGACCGCGAGCAGCACGCGCCGGTGGAGATCAACGGCGTCGTCGAGCGCGCCATCCACTGGGTGCGCAAGGGCACGGCGCCGGCGTTCACCGTGCACTGGCACGCCGGCGAGCCTTGCTGCGTGCAAGGCAGCGCCGGCCAGCTGCTGCAGGTGCTGATGAACCTGGTGCAGAACGCCTACGACGCGGCCAGCGAGCACAGCGCGCAGCCGACGCTGTGGATCACGCTGGACGCCGCGCCCTCGACGCTGACGCTGACGCTGCGCGACAACGGCCCCGGCATCGGGCCCGAGAACCTGGGCCGCATCTTCGACCCCTTCTTCACCACCAAGCCGGTGGGCACCGGCACCGGGCTGGGCTTGTCGATCAGCTACGGCATCGTCGAGCAGCACGGCGGCAGCCTGGCCGCCGACAACGCCGCCGAGGGCGGCGCGCGCTTCACCGTCACGCTGCCGCGGGTCGCCTGCCCTTGATCGTCGGCGTTAGCCGGCGCTGGCAAGCGCTGGTCAGAAGGCACCCAGCCGCCCGTCCGGGCGATCGGACGGCCGATCGTCGTCGCGCGCCAGGCGTTCGCCGGCGCGCTCGCCGCTGCGGCTGGCCACCAGCGTGCGCAGGCATTCGTCCTGGTCGCGGCGCTGCGGCTTGGCGCGGCAGGCGGCGGCGATCTCCAGCACCTGCGGCGTCGGCAGCAGCCAGGGGTCGGCGGCGGCCTGGAAGAAGGCGGCGGACACCGCCACCACGATGCCGCTGCCCACCAGCAGCGATCCGACGGCGCTGGTCAGCCGCGCGCGCGGCGCCAGCGACAAGGCGTTCTTGCGAGGTTTCATGACAGGCTCCCGTTGGTTGCTGAGCTCCCCCAGGGCCGGGCTGCGCCCGACCCGCCCCCCCTCGGAGGTCAAGCACCGTGGCAGCGCCACGCGGGCTTGAGAGGCGGCTTCAGCATCCGGCGCCAGCCGCGCCGCAACATCCGCAAGGGGGACGAGCCGGCTCCGGACCTCGTCTGCCCGGCGGAAGACTGTGAACGACATCACAGGCGGCGGCCGCCAGATCTCGCAACCCGCCGCCGCCGTGCACGGCTACCTTGCAGGCACCCGTTGCACCATGGCGGGCACCACAAGGACAGCAGGCAAAAGGGGGATCACATGAACACCGAACAAGCGCTGCACGGCACGGCACCGGCCGCCACGCCCGACACGCACGACACGCACGATCACGACCACCACCACTACCGCGGACCCGAGCGCCGCCGCACCGCGGCGCCGCCGGCGGCCTGGCTGATGCGCATGCTCGACGAGGTCGACTACGGCGCGCTGATGCTGGGCGACGGCGGCCTCGTCCATTGGATGAACCACGCCGCGCGCGCCGCGCTGGGCGCGGGCCAGCCGCTGCAACTGGACGACGGCGGCGGCCTGCGCGTGCGCGACGCCGAAGACGGCGCCCGGCTGCACACCGCGCTGGTGGCCGCGCGCAACGGCCAGCGCCGCCTGGTGCTGCTGGGCCGCGGCGCCGCGGCGCTGAGCCTGGCGGTGACGCCGCTGGGCGCGGTGGAGCTGGGCGGCACCCGCGCCACGCTGCTGCTGATGGGCCGGCGCCAGGTGTGCGCGGCGCTGTCGCTGCAGCTCTTCGCGCGCTGCCACGCGCTGACGCCCAGCGAGACGCGCGTGCTGCAGGCGCTGTGCGAAGGCCAGGAGCCGCGCACCGTGGCCCAGCAGTGCGACGTCGCGCTGACCACCGTGCGCACCCACATCGGCGCCATCCGCGCCAAGGTGGGCGCCCGCGGCATCCGCGAGGTGCTGCAGCGCGTGGCCACGCTGCCGCCGCTGGTGATGGCGTTGCGGGGGAATGGGTGAACACGGCGACCGCGGGCATGCGTCGCGCTCATCCCGCCTGCGGATAAGCGTCGCCGGCGGTCGCGGGGCTGGTTGCGCGGCGGCCATGCGCTGATCAGAATCGACAGCGCGCGCTGGCGCGAACACAATGCGACCGATGGGAGATCACGAAGCGAACGACAGCGGTTTGCCCGGGCGCCGACGGACCATCGTCGTGCTCGACGTGGCCGAGTCGGTCCGCATCATCGAACGTGCCGGGCAACAAGGCGCGAGAGCGGTGCAGGAGTTGGTCAACCGCACGCGCCAGGACATCCTGCCGCCGTACGGCGGCCAGTTCATCAAGTCGACCGGCGACGGCATGCTGCTGGCGTTCGACGACGTGCCCGAGGCGCTGTCCGCGGCGCTGGCCGCCCGCAAGCTGGCCAGCCAGCTGAACGAGGCCCACGATGCCGAAGCGCGGATCCGTCTCCGCGCGGCGATCAGCTTGAGCGACGTCGTGCTGGATGACCTGGATGCGCGCGGCGCCGGCGTCAACGTGGCCTATCGGCTCAACGGCAGTGCCGAGCCCGATCAGATCCTGCTCACCGACGAGGCCAACGAGCGGCTGCACCCCGCACTCGACATCGCCACCGAAGACCTCGGCGATCGCTATCTCAAGCACTTGAGCGAGCCGGTGCGCTGCTACCGCGTTCGCGAGCCGCCCGAAACCGACCGCGGCTTGGCCTGGGCGGCGCCATCCGAAGACGTGCTGCGGCCATCGGTCGCCGTGCTGCCATTCCGCACCGACGGCCACGTGGACGGCAATCTGGACGTGGGCGACCTCATCGCCGACGACTTGATCAATGCGCTGTCGCAGCTCGGCGACGTGCGCCTGGTCGCGCATCTGTCCACCCGCAAGGCAAGACAGCGGACGGCAAGCGCGGTCGATGCAGGCCGCGCCCTGAAGGCGGAATACGTGGTCGCGGGCGTCTGCCACGTGCTCGACCGGCGGATCGTGCTGCACGCCGAACTGTCTGACACGCGCCGGGCGTCGGTGATCGAACACTTCCGCATCACGGCGGATCTGGCGTCGCTGGCCAGCGATGAGTCGCCGGTGGTGCTGGAGCTGGTCAATCGCATTGGCGGCGCGCTGCTGGCGCGGCAAGCGCAGCTGGCGCAGCGCAGCGCGCTGCCCAGCCTGGCCGCCCACACGCTGCTGCTGGGCGGCATCACTTTGATGCACCGCCTCAGCCGCCGGGACTTTGACCGCGCCCGCGTCCTGCTGGAAGGGCTTGTCGAACGTTGGCCGCGGCTACCCACCCCCAGTGCCTGGCTGGCGCGTTGGCACTTGTTCAGCGTCATTCAGGGTTGGAGCGCGGATCCAGTCCAGTCCCGGCAGGCAGCGCACGATGCTTGCCGGCGTTCGCTCGATCTGGACGGCACGTCGTCGATCGCGCTCGCCGTCGCAGGATCGGTGCAGATCCAGTTGTCGCAGGACGTGGACCGCGGCATCGAGTTGTATGAGACCGCCCTGCATCACAACCCCAGCGATCCCCTGGCATGGACGCTGTACGGCACCGCCCATGCCTTCAAGGGCGAAGGGCTTGCGGCCACCGACGCTAGCCATCAGGCGGCCCGCCTGTCGCCCCTGGACCCGATGCACTTCCTGTACGACTGCCACGCAGCCAGCTCCGAGCTCGCGGCCGATCGGCCCGAACAGGCCCTGCTGCTCGCCGAACGCTCGCTGCGCGCCAACGCACAGCACCTGTCGACGTACCGGGTGCTGGCGATCGCGCAGGCGCTGTGTCTGCGCAACGATGCGGCTGAGACCACGGTCAAGCGGCTGCTCGCGCTCGATCCGTCGCAAAGCGTGGCCCGCTTCCTGAAGCAATCGCCAAGCGCGGCTTATCCGATCGGCCAGCGCTTTGCACGCATCCTGGGAGATGCGGGGTTGCCATTGAAATAGTGCTCTATATCGAATCGATGCTCTTTTTGAGCCCATTGGAGGAGGCGAACGATGAATGCGCTGGACGGTTTCGATGGATTCGACGGGTTCGACGGATTCGATGGTTTCGGCGACGCGGAAGACGGCAGGCCGCACCGGCGCGCGGGCTCCCAACTCGCGACTGCACTGACCCGCAGCCGCGAAGGCCACCTGGCCCGACCCGACCAGACGCCGATCAAGGGCGGCGCACAGTCAACGTTGGAGTTCGCGCCGGCACTGGTGCAGGCCTGGGGACGCGCCGGCCAGCAGATGCCGGCAATGGCCGACCCCCGGCTGCTGGCGCGAATGGACAGCCCCTTTCGCCGACAGCTTTGCGTGATGGACCTGATGTCTACGATCGGCCTTTGCCGCCTCGACAAGACAGCCTCGCCGGTCACGGTGACATTCGGCGCCCTGCCGGTCCCGTTCGTTCGGCCGGAATTGGAGGCCTTCAAGTATCAGGCGCTGCGCGTCGAAAGCTGGGCGGCGCTGCGCGCTGAGCGCAACGCGGAGATCCTGGCGCAGATGACCGCGCAGTTTCCGTTCTGGACCTCGGTGGTCGGCCTGCGCCCCTACTCGATGCAATCGACTTACGAGTTGATGGCGGTCGCGATCCAGGTGGCCTCGAACGTCGTGCAGCATGTCAAGTTCGCGATGTGTTGCCCGCGGCCATCGGATCTATCGGCGCGCGTACAGCCGATGATTCCCGTTCCCGGCCACTTCTCATGGCCCAGCGGGCATGCGACCCAGGCCTTCATGATGGCCGAGTTGCTGAGCAGCCTGACCGTCCCCGCCGCCGGCGATGAAGCGGCGAAGGGCGCTTGGCGCGAGATGCGTGCTCAACTGTGGCGCCAGGCCGACCGCATCGCCACCAACCGAGTCGTCGCCGGCTTGCACTACCCAATCGACGGCGATGCCGGCTGCGTTCTAGGTACGCTGCTGGCCGTTCATATCGTCAACCAGGCCGTCTCCACGCCCTGGGTTCCGACACTGGCGAAGGGCAGCTGGCCCAAGTTGTTCAATATGTTGGGCCAACGCGACTCCGACTATCTGGGGATCCGCAAGGAGCTGTCGCGATTCAGCTTCCACAGCGCGCAGACGGGAGACGCCGAGTCGATCACGCTGGACACGCTCAGATTCAGCGGTGCCGAAGGCAGCCCCATCCAGTGGCTGATCCATCAGGCGGTGCGGGAGTGGACGGAATTGGGCGTGGCATGAGCCCGCAGGCATCTCATTGAGCACGGCAGGAGGGCTTGATGGCTGACTCGACATCGTCCGGCTCGGCGCCGGACAGCGGTGGCGAAAGCGCCGACGGCAGCCCCGAAGCGCTGGCACGCCAGGCCAGCGAAGAAGCGCGTCGACGTCCGGCGGACCGCTGGCGTGTAGTGACCAAGGGGCCGGAGACTTGCGTCAATTGGCAAGATTGTTTGTCCACCGACCGCCACATCGATCCCTATCTGGTATGGGCCGACGTCACGCGCTTTGCAGGTTTTCAACGACAGTTGAGTCGCGGTGACAAGCCGCTGGCATTGGCGATCGAGTTCCGGCACCGCCTGAACGTGCTGACGCCGCAGACCTGTCAGAACCCCACCGACCGCGACGATCCAGACCTGCTGCTGTGTGAACTGGACATTCCCGGCATTTACTTCACGCTGGATGATGGTCACACGCAGCAGGCGCTGGTCAGCCGCTTCGTCACAGCGAGGGCACAGGTCGAGACGGTTGCGCGGCTGCTGAAGTCGCCCAGCGTGCGGCGGATGCAACTTGGCTTGCCGCGCATTGGCAATGCCCTTCCGGAGCGCGCGCGCCTCGGCCTTGCGGCCCGCAACAAGAACCGCGTCATCGTCGGCGTCATCGACGACGGCGTGCCGTTTGCGCATCCGTCGCTGTGCGATGGCACTGGCGCGGCGAGGCTGCGTTTCCTGTGGGACCAGGAGGCCAGCCGCCCCGTTAACGAGAACGGTTGGCAAGATGTGCGGCGCGCCGGCTATGGCGCGGAACTCCAGCATCCTGCGTTGACGGCAGCATCGCGAACGGCGCGCGCTGCCAATTCGCAATCGCTGGCCTATGCCCAGGTGAACTACGGGCCGGTGCAGCTTGGCCTGGACTTGTTCGGCACCATGTTCCAGCAGCCCGCGAGCGCGGCGAGCGGCACGATCCGCGACTTGCCGGTCGGCAGCATGCGAGCCAAGACCCACGGTGCCGGCGTGATGTTCCTCGCGGCCGGCACGATGGCCGACGAGCCTACGGCGCGGGCGCCAATCGCCGAAACCTTGACGCCGCTGCAGTGGCAGCGAGCGCAGCCCTCGGCCGACCGGACTTGCGACTACGCCGACAAGTGGCCGTTGATCTTTGTGCAGTTGCCGACACGGACGATCTTGGACACATCCGGGGGTTCGCTGGCCGTCCATGTGTTGGACGGCATCCGCTACATCCTCGACCGAGCCGATTGCATCCCCGACGCGCCGGACGGCCAAGAACCGGATGGCGCCGTCGACATCCCCATCCCTGGCACGCCCGGCTATGACCCCAACCTGCCTCGGAACTTCGCCGGCCATTCCGTCATCATCAACATCAGCTATGGATCGACGGCCGGGCCGCACGACGGGACTTCGATCGTCGAGCAAGCCATCGTCGATCTGGTCGCCTATGCACCTGACCATGACCCCGATAGCGGACACCGCGACAGTACCTGGGTCTGCGTCGCCGCCGGCAATTCGCACGGCAGCCTGACCCATGCCGTGCTGGCGCTGCCAGCCGGCAAATCGAAAAGCTTCGTCTGGACCGTTGGGCCCGACAACCCGCTGCAGACCTTTCTGGAAATCTGGATTCCGGATGTCGACCTGAACGGCGACGCCATCACGCGGCAACGGCAGGAACGCTTCGTCATCGAGTTGCGGCCGCCAGCCGGATCCGCGATGCGGCCGGTCAGGGTTACCAGTGGAGAGGCCCGTGTCTGGCAGGAGCCGGACCCCCTGGTGCCGCCAACGGCTGGTGTCATCTTTGCGCGCAAGGTGGCCCAGGGCTTGCGCGGCACGATGGTGCTGGTGGCAGTGGCGCCAACTCGCACAGACCCGAACTTCGGCACCGCCGCGCCGCACGGCCGCTGGTACGTGGACGTGACGGACCAAAGCCTGGAGAGCGAAAGCCGCAGCGACGTCGCCGTTCACGCCTGGGCCGAACGCAACGACTTGGTCTACGGTAACCGGCGCGGCCAGCAGGCGACCGTGTTCGGTGATGACCCGGTTCCGGAAGTCACCGAGTTCACGCCGCCCACGGCCGACTATCTGCGAACGGTGGCTAGCGGCTTGCCCGCCGTGCAGATGACCGACCAGTTGCAGGGCAGCCCGGAACTGGCGTCGCTGGCCGGCGTCTCGACGCCACTGGGCAGCCCATTCTTCTGCGATGACGATGCGCGCGGGCGGGTGGTGGTGGTCGGGGCGCACCGCATCGCCGACGGCGAAGTGTCCCGATATTCCAGCGGCGGGCCCAGCCGGCATCAAGGCCGGCGCTCACTGAATGTCCCGTTGCCGAACTTCAGTCCGCAGCCTCCCGGTGTCACGCCGGTGTTCTCCGCCCCCCGCAACCGCCCGGACGTCACGGCACCGGCCGACCTGAGCCCAGCGGCCCAAGGCCTGCGAGTGGCCGGCATGCGGGCGGGGCAGTGGTCGCGCCTGTCGGGCACCAGCGCGGCGGCGCCCAGCGTGGCGCGAGCCATCGCCAACGCGCAGTACGACTTCACCTATGGCAAGTCGCAGATCGATTGCGGCGTCGACAGCGACCGCCTCGCGGCACTCTACGGGCTGCATCGAACACCCGCCGCCGGTGACGCGGCGTCTCGGCCAACGCCGACACCGGCCAAGGACGATCTCTTTCGTCGCGCCGACTGGATCGTCAAGTGATCGTGCGTTAGGGGCTGCGGCACTCCGCCAAGGTCGGCGGTGACTTCGAGGCATTGATGCACATCGTCGCGGGGTCGATCGCGATCGATCGCAGGTCGGCGGCGCCGAGCACCGTTGCCACGAGGGTCCGACTGAGGTCCGCCTTCTTCACGATGGCGACAATGCGCCAGCCCTGCTCACCCACGGGCTGCAGCACCGGCCCTCCACTGTCACCTCGACACAAGCCCCAGTCGCTATTGGTTGCGGTCAGTTCATCGTTGGACGCTGTCGGGACGCCAGTGACGACATGGCTTGCCATGCCGGCGGCCGCATAGGTGGGACCGGAACCATTGCAACTCTTGAACCCTGCGCTGTGAAGCTCGGAACCGACTTGGATCTGAGCTTGCAGATCGACCGTTTCGTAGATCTTGGCGAGGGGCAGTGTCGCCGTTGTGTGACAAATGGCCAAGTCCGGCGAAGTCGACGCATGCACCGGTCCGGTGCAAGTAAAGTTGGCGGAGGCGCCCGTGGCCGCCTGGTAAGCCACATGGCTCGTTTTCAGTTCGATGCAGTGCCGCGCAGTAATCAGCGTCTGTGGGCCGATCCGCGTGGCAACGCACTTCCCCGTGCCCGAGAGCAGCCACAGGTTGGGGGTCAATGTGGCGTAGCGCTTGAAGTCGCCCGTCCCCGGCTCGGGGGCGTTGACGTGAATCAGAATGCCCACGACACCCCCGACCATCAGGGCCAGTAGTGCTGCCGCCGTCCACCGCGTCCGCGGCGTCAGTTGTGGCCATGGCATGAAATTCCTCCGCCGAATGGGAAGCCGGCGGCAGTTCTACACGATGGCCTTTCAACTTGCCACATGCGGCGGCCGCACGGCCAGCCTGCGCCGGCCGATGCGAGCCGGCGCCCTGGCGCCGGGGTTTGCGCCGCTCAACGACTGGCCATCCGCGTCGTTGCCTCGGCTTGGTCGGGCGCGACGAAGCGCACCTCGAAGTCGACCGGCTGGCCGCCGGCCACGACGCTGTTGCAGTCCAGCCGGCTGACGGCACGCGCGACCGCGTAGCGATGCGCGACACGGCCGCCGTTGAGCGCGCCGACGTCCACGCGCTGGCCGTCGACGCGCATCTGCACGCGCACCGTGGCGGGGTAGCCGCCCTGATGCCAGGCGCGCGCCAGTTCGGCCTGCAGCGCCTGCTCGGCGCCGGGGCACAGCGTGCGCAGATCGGCCGAAGGGGTTGCTTGCGCGGCGGCCAACGCTGGCAGGGCGGCGATCGCGACCAGCACGAAAGAAGACAGAGTTTTCATGAGGCCCTCCTGGAGCGTCCACGGCCGCATCCGCTGCGCGGGGCGCGCAAGCCGGCGATGCGGCGTGAAGCCAAGGTAGCCAGGCGTGGCGCCGCCGACATCGTGCGTCGGCACGAGGCCTCGTCTGCCTTGACGAGGCGCGGCCGGCTGGCGTTCCGTCGCCCGGAGGACGACTCTGGAATACTCCCCACGATGAACGCCCCCGCCGACCGACCGCCCCTTGCCGAGCGCCGCGCCGAGGTGGCGGCCGCGCTGGCGCCGCTGCTGCCGGCGCATGCGCTGCTGGCGCATGACGAGCAAACCGCGCCCTACGAGTGCGACGGTCTCACGGCCTATCGCCAGCGTCCGCTGGCCGTGGCGCTGCCGGAGACCGAGGAGCAGATCGCCGCCGTGCTGCGCGCCTGCCACGCCTTGCGCGTGCCGGTGGTGGCGCGCGGCGCCGGCACCGGGCTGTCGGGCGGCGCGCTGCCGCATGCCGAGGGCGTGACGCTGGCGCTGGCCAAGTTCAACCGCATCGTCGCCATCGACCCGCTGGCGCGCACCGCCACCGTGCAGTGCGGCGTGCGCAACCTGGCGATCAGCGAGGCGGCGGCGCGCTTCGGCCTGTATTACGCGCCCGACCCCAGCAGCCAGATCGCCTGCACCATCGGCGGCAACGTGGCCGAGAACTCCGGCGGCGTGCACTGCCTGAAGTACGGGCTGACGCTGCACAATGTGCTGCGCGTGCGCGGCTTCACCGTCGAAGGCGAGCCGGTGACCTTCGGCGGCGAGGCGCTGGACGCGCCGGGGCTGGACCTGCTGAGCGCGGTGATCGGCAGCGAGGGCATGCTGGCCGTCATCACCGAAGTCACCGTCAGGCTGGTGCCCAAGCCGAAGCTGGCGCGCTGCATCATGGCCGGCTTCGACGACGTGCGCAAAGCCGGCGACGCGGTGGCCGCCGTCATCGCCGCCGGCATCATCCCCGCCGGGCTGGAGATGATGGACAAGCCGATGACGGCCGCGGTGGAAGCCTTCGTGCACGCCGGCTACGACCTGGCAGCCGAGGCCATCCTGCTGTGCGAGAGCGACGGCACGCCCGAAGAGGTGGCCGAAGAGATCGACCGCATGCTCGACGTGCTGAGCGGCGCCGGCGCCACGCGGCTGGAAGTCAGCCGCGACGAGGCGCAGCGCCTGACCTTCTGGAGCGGCCGCAAGAACGCCTTCCCGGCCAGCGGCCGCATCAGCCCCGACTACATGTGCATGGACTCGACCATCCCGCGCAAGCGGCTGGCCGACATCCTGCTGGCCATCCAGCGGATGGAAGCGACCTACGGCCTACGCTGCTGCAACGTCTTCCACGCCGGCGACGGCAACCTGCACCCGCTGATCCTGTTCGACGCCCACGACGCCGACCAGTTGCACCGCGCCGAGGCCTTCGGCGCCGACATCCTGGAAACCAGCGTGCAGATGGGCGGCACCATCACCGGCGAACACGGCGTGGGCGTCGAGAAGCTGGGCAGCATGTGCGTGCAGTTCAGCCCCGAAGAACGCGCGCAGATGCTGGCGCTGAAGGCGGCGTTCGACCCGCAGGGCCTGCTCAACCCCGGCAAGGTGATCCCCACGCTGCAGCGCTGCGCCGAGTACGGCAAGATGCACGTGAAGCGCGGGCTGCTGCCGTTTGCGGAGTTGGAGCGGTTCTGAAGTCCGCGGTCGCCGGGCTGCGACATGTATAGAAAATCTGGCGTTTCTATACACGTCATGCGAACATGCATCGCAAATCGCTAGATCTTTCGCATGTCCGATCTGCCGCCGCTCAAGCCCTTGGCCCGCCTCCGGCCAGCCGACTTCGAGACCTCCGCCATCCTCAAGGCCACGACCTTGGCCGGGCGCAAGCTGGCCGAACTGAAGGGCCTGGCGGCCGGCATGCCCAATCAGGACATCCTGATCAACACCCTGGGCCTGCAGGAAGCCAAAGACAGCTCGGCGATCGAGAACATCGTCACCTCCCACGACGAGCTGTTCCGCGCCTCCCTTGAACCAGAGCTGCTCATCTCGCCGGCGGCCAAGGAAGTACGGCACTACGTCCAGGCGCTGCGCGTGGGCTTCGACCTCGTGCAGCGCCACGGCCTGCTCACCGCCAACCACTTGGTCAAGATTCAGGCCGCGCTGGAACGCAACCGTGCCGGCTTTCGCAAGCTGCCGGGCACCGCATTGAAGGATGGCGCCGGCCGTGTCGTCTATACGCCGCCGCAGGCACCGGCAGCCATCGTCGAACTGATGCGCGACCTGGAGCGCTTCATCAACGACGACGCGGCTTTCGATGCCGACCCGCTGATCAAGATGGCGATCGCGCACCACCAGTTCGAGAGCATCCACCCCTTCTACGACGGCAATGGCCGCACCGGCCGCATCGTCAACGTGCTGTACCTGGTGAACAAGGGCTTGCTGGACGCGCCCGTGCTGTACCTGAGCCGCGCCATCGTGCGCCGCAAGCCGGCCTACTACCGTCTGCTGCAGGCGGTGCGCGAGCAGGCCGACGCGCCGGGCGCCTGGCAGGCTTGGGTGCTGTACCTGCTGGACGCGGTGGCGCAGACCGCCGCACAGACGATCACCACCGTCACCGACATCAAGACCGCGCTGCTGGACGTCAAGCACCGCATCCGCGCGAGCTACCGCTTCTACAGCCAGGACCTGATCAACAACCTGTTCATGCACCCGTACACGAAGATCGAGTTCGTCGAGCGCGACCTCGAGGTCTCGCGACTCACGGCCACCAAATATCTCGATGCGCTGACCGCCGGAGGCTTCGTGCAGAAGGTGAAGGTGGGACGCTCCAACTACTACGTCAACCAGGCGCTGAACGCGATCCTGACCCGCGCGGAAATGGTGGAGGGCGCGTCGTGAAGCATGCTCGACCGCCGCGCTTGGCGGATGATCGGTGCTGATGCAAGCCTCGATCGACCCCGCCCTCGCCCGCCTGATCGACCAGGTGCAGACCGCGCGCGACGCCTTAGCGCCGCTGGACATCCGCGGCGGCGGCAGCAAGAGCTTCTACGGCGGCGTGCCGCAGGGGCAGCCGCTGGACGTCACGCCCTTGCGCGGCATCAGCCACTACGAGCCCAGCGAGCTGGTGGTGTGCGCCCGCGCCGGCACGCCGCTGGCCGAGCTGGAGGCGGCGCTGGCCGAGCACGGCCAGTGCCTGCCTTTCGAGCCGCCGCGCCTGGGCCCCGGCGGCACCGTCGGCGGCATGGTCGCCGCCGGCCTGGCCGGCCCGGCGCGCGCCAGCACCGGCGGCGTGCGCGACTACGTGCTGGGCGCCACGCTGCTCAACGGCCGCGCCGAGGTCTTGAGCTTCGGCGGCCACGTGATGAAGAACGTGGCCGGCTACGACGTGTCGCGGCTGCTCGCCGGCTCGCTGGGCGCGCTGGGCGTGATCTGCGAGGTCAGCCTGAAGGTGCTGCCGCGGCCGGTGGCCACCGCCACGCTGCGCTTCGAGCTCGACCAGGCCGCCGCGCTGATGAAGCTCAACCAGTGGGGCGGCCAGCCGCTGCCGCTGTCGGCCAGCGCCTGGTGGGACGGCATGCTGGTGCTGCGCCTGTCGGGCGCGCGCGCCGCGGTGGCCTCGGCCTGCGCTGCGCTGGGCGGCGAGCCGGTCGAGCCGCAACTGGCCGCCGCCTTCTGGCAGGGCCTGCGCGACCACCACGACGAGTTCTTCATCGGCGCCCACCGCGCCGTGGCCGGCGGCGCCACGCTGTGGCGGCTGTCGCTGCCGCAGACGGCGCCGCCGCTGGCGCTGTCGGGCGAGCAGCTCATCGAGTGGGGCGGCGCGCAGCGCTGGATCTGCACCAGCGCCGCGGCCGCGCCGCTGCGCGAAGCGGCGGCCGCGGCCGGCGGCCACGCCGTGCAGTTCCGCGGCGGCGACCGCACCGGCGCCGTCTTCGCCCCGCTGCCGCCGGCGCTGGAGGCCATCCACCGGCGGCTGAAGGCGGCGTTCGATCCGGAAGCGATCTTCAACCGGGGGAGGCTGTATCCCTGGTTGTGAGCGGCTTCGGCGCATACTGCGCTCACCTGACGTGGAGCGGCTGAACATGGACTGGCGCGATCGCATCGTGAGCAACCCCGACATCCTGGTCGGCAAACCCTGCGTCAAGGGCACGCGCTTGTCGGTGGAGTTGATCCTGGGCTGGCTGGCCCAGGGCTGGACGCATGAGATGGTGCTGGCGTCGTACCCGCAGCTCGGCCGCGACGACATACTCGCGGCGCTGGGCTTCGCGGCCGAGAAGCTGCGCGAAGAGTCGTACGCGCTGCTCGACCGCGAAGCGGCATGACGGTCAGGCTGCTGGCCAACGAAAACTGGCTGCGGCCTTCGCTGCTGGCGCTGCGCGCGGCCGGGCATGACGTGGAATCGGTGGGCGATTTGATGGCCGCTGCCAGCGACCTGGTCGTGCTGCGCCACGCGGCACAGACCGGACGCTGGGTGTTGACCTTCGACCGCGACTACGGCGAGCTGGTGTTCGCGCGCCGTGCACCGCCGCCGCCGGCCATCGTCTATCTGCGACAAGGCAACTTCGCGCCGGACTGGCCGGCTCAAGCCGTGCAGGCGCTGCTGTCGCGCGCCGAATGGGTGCAAGGCCACCTCGTCGTCGTCACCGGCCGCTCGCTGCGCCGGCGCGCGCTTCCAACCGGCTGACCCACGCGTCCATCGCGCTGCCACGGCTGCCGCTACAGTGCGGCCATGGACCCCAATCGGCCACCAGACCCTTCGGCGCCCGCTCCTGCGCAGGACCTGCCCGACTACTACAAGCGCCGCGCCGCCTACTACGAGCGCGTGTACCACAAGCCCGAGCGCCAGGCCGACTTGCGGGCGATGGAGGCCTGGATCCGCGAGCCCTTCGCCGGCCGCCGCGTGCTGGAGGTCGCCTGCGGCACCGGCTGGTGGACGCCGCATGGCGCGCGCGACGCCTTGAGCTGGCTGGCCACCGACCTCAACCCCGAGACGATGGCCGTCGCCCGCGCCAAGCAGCTGCCGGCGGGCAAGGTGGCCTTCGAGGTCGTCGATGCCTACCGCTTCACGCAACTGGGGGCGCGCCGCTTCGACGCCGCCTTCGCCGGCTGCTGGTGGAGCCACGTGCCGCTGCAGCGGCTGTCGGCCTGGGTCGACGCGCTGCACGCGCGGCTGGCGCCCGGCGCGCGCGTGGTGGTGCTGGACAACCGCTACGTGGCCGGCAGCAGCACGCCCGTGGCGCGCCGCGACGAGCAAGGCAACGGCTACCAGACGCGCACCCTCGACGACGGCAGCACGCACGAGGTGCTGAAGAACTTTCCAACGTCCGACGAAACGCGCGCGCTGCTCGGCGGCCGCGCCGCCGATTTCGCCTGGACCGAGTGGACGCACTACTGGGCCGCGTCGTGGACCGTGCGCTGAACGGCGCGAGCGCGGCGCCTCGGCGGCCGCCGGCGGCCTTGCGGCTATCCTGAAGGCACCATGCGGATCGATCTCGCGCCGGAGTTCCAGGGCACGCCCGAAGGCCAGGAGGCCGCGGCCATCGTGCGCAAATGCGTGCACTGCGGCTTCTGCACCGCGACCTGCCCCACCTACCAGCTGCTGGGCGACGAGCTCGACGGCCCGCGCGGCCGCATCTACCTGATCAAGGAGATGCTCGAAGGCGCGCCGGTCACGCGCGACACCCAGCTCCACCTCGACCGCTGCCTGACCTGCCGCAACTGCGAAAGCACCTGCCCCAGCGGCGTGCAGTACGGCCACCTGGTGGACATCGGCCGCCAGGTGGTGGAGCGCAAGGTGCAGCGCCCGGCCGCCGAGCGCGCCAAGCGCTGGGCGCTGAAGGCCGGGCTGACCTCGCCGCTGTTCGGCCCGGCGATGGCGTTGGGCCGCGCCGTGCGCCCGCTGCTGCCGGCGCTGCTGAAAGACAAGGTGCCCGCCGGCAGCGCCGGCGCGCGCGCCCGCTTCTGGCCCACGCGCAGCCACCCGCGCAAGGTGCTGCTGCTGCTGGGCTGCGTGCAGCCGGCGATGATGCCGGGCATCAACAGCGCCACCGCGCGCGTGCTGGACGCCGCCGGCATCCAGACCCTGGTGGCCGACGACGCCGGCTGCTGCGGCGCCATCCGCAGCCACCTGGGCGACGCCGAAGGCGGCCTGGCCGACATGCGGCGCAACATCGACGCCTGGTGGCCGCTGGTCGACGGCCTCACCAGCGAAGGCACGGTGGAAGCCATCGTGATGAACGCCAGCGGCTGCGGCGTCACCGTCAAGGACTACGGCCACGCGCTGCGCCACGACCCCGACTACGCCGAGAAGGCGCGCCGCGTCAGCGCGCTAACGAAGGATCTGAGCGAACTGCTGCCGGCGCTGGTGGCGCCGCTCAAGCCCAAGCTGCGCAAGCAGCGCGCCGCCACGCGGCTGGCCTTCCACCCGCCGTGCACGCTGCAGCACGGCCAGCAGTTGCGCGGCGACGTCGAGCGCTGCCTGGGCGAGCTGGGCTTCGAGGTGCGGCTGGCCGTGGCCGACGACCACCTGTGCTGCGGCAGCGCCGGCACCTACAGCGTGCTGCAGCCCGAGCTGGCGCACCGGCTGCGCGACCGCAAGCTCGAACAGCTGGCGCCGCTGCAGGCGCAGGCCATCGTCTCGGCCAACATCGGCTGCATCCAGCACCTGCAAGGCGGCACCAACACGCCGGTGCGGCACTGGGTGGAAGTGCTGGACGAGGCGCTGGCCTAACGCTTCATCTCGGCGTCTTGCAGCGCCCGCCGCAGCGAGCGCGCTTCCAGCGCCGGCAGCGGCGGCCGCGCCAGCCAGGCCTCGGCGGCGGCCCGCGCCGGCGCCCAGGGCTCGCCGCCGGCGCGGGCGTGCTGCAGGCGCAGCGCGAGCAGGGCGCCTTCGAGCTGGCGGTCCAGCCCCGGCAGCGCCAGGGCCTGCTGCAGCCACGGCGTGGCGGCGCCCACGCGGCCGAGGTCCAGCGCGGCGCCGGCGGCGGCCATCAGCAGCAGCGCCTGCTCGCGCACGCGGCGCGTCTGCGGCTGCGCAGCCCAGGCTTCGGCGCGCGCCAACGCCTCGGCGGCGCGGCCTTCGGCGCGCAGCACCTGCACGGCCTGCACGTCCAGCTCGGCGCCGTGCAGCGATTCGGCGCCGCCGCCGCGCCGGTGCAGCTCGGCCGCGGCGTCCCACTGGCGGCGCGCCAGCGCCGCGTCGCCGCCGGCCAGCGCCAGCTCCACCGTCTGCAGCAGCGTGCCCAGCTCGGAATGCAGGTGGTCGTGCCCGGCGTTGCGCGCCAGGCTGCGCCGCGTGACGACCCAGGCGGCGTCGAGCTCGCCGCGCAGCAGGTGCAGGCGGTAGCGGCGCTCGTCGAACACGTCTTCGAGGGCGGCCGAGTCCCAGCCCGGCGCGGCGCGCTCGGCTTCGACGATCAGCGCCTCGGCCTGGTCGAGCTGCAGCCGGTCGAGGTGGATGCTGGCCAGCGTGGCCAGCGCCGAGCGCAGCAGCTCGACGTGGTCTTCCTGGCGCGAGCGCTCGACCGACGCCTGCAGCCAGGCGGCGGCCTCGTCGCCGCGGCCCTGCTCGCGCGCCAGCGCGCCCAGGCGGAACAGCGCGCTGGCCTCGGACACGCGGTCGCCCAGCGCGCGGCCGACGGCCAGCATCTCTTCGACGAGCTGTTGCGCCTCGTCCAGCCGGCCGGCCCAGTAGGCGTTGCGCGACAGCAGGTTCAGCAGGTGACGGCGCTCGTGCGGCGCCGAGGCGGGCACCTCGGCCAGCAGCCGGCGCAGCCGCGGCAGCGATTCGCCGTGCCGGCCCAGCAGCGCCAGCGCGCTGGCCTGCTCCTGCAGCACGCGGCGGCGCTGCGCGGCGCCGAGCGCGGGGTCGGCCTCCAGGCGCTGCAGCTCGGCCAGCGCGGCCTCGGCGTGGCCGCTGGCGTTGAGCAGGTCCACGCGCTCCAGCGCGAGGTCGATCACCGCGCCGGGGCCGGCGCGCACGGCGTCGGCCAACGCCGTTTGCAGCAGCGCCTCGGCGGCCGCGGGGTCGGCGCGGCGCCGCCAGGTACGCGCGGCCAGCAACTGCGCCGCCAGCCGCAGCGCGGGGTCGCGGGCGGCGCTGCACACGGCCTCGCAGGCGGCCACGGCCTCGGGCCAGGCCTGGCGTTCGAAGGCCACCTCGGCGGCGCGCAAGCGCCAGGGCGCGGCGGCGTCGCCGCGGCCGGCGGCGTCCAGGTGGGCGGCGATGCGCGCCGGCTCGGCCGCGGCCTCGATCAACCCTTGCGCCAACTGCGCGTGCAGCGCCTGGCGGCGCAGCGGCGACAGGCCGTCGGCAATGGCCTGGGCGACGAGGTCGTGCGCGAAGCGGTAGTCGTCGGCCGAGTGATCCTGCCCGGCCACCAGCAGCCCGGCGACGGCGGCGTGGTCCAGCGCCTGCGCCGCCGCCAGCTCGGCCACGCCGGCGGCCGCGGCCAGCGCACGCGGCTGCAGCGCATCGCCGCCGGCCAGGCTGGCAGCTTCCAGCACGCGGCGTACGGCGGGGCCCAGCGCGCGGGCGCGCGCCAGCAGCAGGTCTTGCACGGTGGCCGGCAGGCCGGCGCCGGCGCTGCCGCCCTGGCGCAGGATCTCGATCAGGAACAGCGGATGGCCGGCGCTGCGGCGCATGGCCTCGGCCGCCTCGGCGCCGGCGTGGCCGAGGCCGGCGGCCAGCGCCTGCAGTTCGGCGTCGGCCAGCGGCGGCACCCGCACGGCGACGGCGCGGCCGCCGTCCAGCCAGCGGCGGCGGCGTTGCAGCGCGGCCGGCGGCAGCTCGCCCGAGCGGTGCACGACGACCGTGGGCAGCGCCGGCGCGGCGGCGTCGTCGGGGCCGTCCCACAGCGCCTGGCTGGGCTCGTCGGCCCATTGCCAGTCGTCGATGACGACGGCGCCGAAGTTGTCGGCGGCCAGCAGCACCAGCGCCTCGTGGTAGGCGCGGCGCAGGCGCAGCGCGCCGGGGGCGTCGGGCGCCGATGCGGCGGCGGCCGGCGCGCCCGGCAGCAGAAAGCCCAGCTCGCGGCGCAGCCGCGGCGGCAACGCCACGTCGGGCGCGGCCTCGCGCAGCGCCTGCAGGCCGCGCAGCGCGCTGGCGTAGGGCACGGCGGCGTCCTCGGGCCGGCAGCGCAGCAGCAGCGCGCCGCCGCGCGCGGCCAGCGCTTCCAGCGCCAGCCGCGTCTTGCCGATGCCGGCCGGGCCGTCGAGCAGCACCAGTTGGTGCCCGGCCAGCGCCAGCGCGATGGCCATGCGCTCGCGCTCGCGACCGACGAACGGCACGCGGGGCTGGCGCGGGGCCGAGGCGGCGGGGGCGGTGGATCCGGCCCGCGCGGCGCCGGTGGCGGCATCGGCTTCGGCATCGCTGGCTGCATCGGCCTCGGCATCGGCAGCCCCGGCCGCGTCCAGCAGGCGCTGCAGCGCGGCGCGCGCCTCGGCGTGGCGGGGGCCGGCGGCGCCGTCGGCCAGCAGGCCGCGCCAGGCCTGCAGCGCGTCGGCAGCGCGGCCGGCGGCCTCCAGCGCGCGCGCCTGGGCGGCAAGCTGGGCGGTCCAGCGGCGCTGCAACTGGCGGCGCTGCAGCGCCACCCAGTGCGCCAGCTCGGCACCGGCCACTTCGTCCAGGCCGTCCAGCCAGGCCGGCGGCAGCGCGGCGGGCACCGGCCAGGCGATCTCGCAGCCGGCCAGCAGCAGCGTGTCGCCGGGGCCGTCGTCGATCAGCAGGCCGCGCTGGCGCAGCCGGAAGAGGTCGCGCCGCAGGTTGCGGCGGGCGGCGGCGGGGTCGGCGTCGGGCCACAGCAGGTCGGCCGCGCGGGCGCGGCGCAGGCCGGGCTCCAGCGCCGCCAGCAGCGCCAACGCCAGCGCCTTGCGGGTGCCGGTGGGCAGTTCGCGGCCCTCGACGTGCAGGTGCGGCGTACCGGCGACCTGCAGGCCGACCGGGGCGGGCATGGCGGCGGTGGCGGCGCTGCGCATCGGCGGATGGAAGGCGGCAAGGCAGGGGCGGGCGGCAAGGCGTGCGGATGTTCGCATGCGCGCGCGCCGCCGCGGCATTGGGGGGCCGGTCTTGCAACGGGCATGCAACGGCAGCCGGCCGAGGATGCCTGCAGCGCCGACCCAACCCGGGCCGGCGCCAGCCGCCAAGGAGAGTTTGCATGTCGAACCATTTCCGCATCGGTGCTTGCGCCCGTGCCCGCACCCGCACCCGCACCCGCACCCGCACCCGCGCCCTGCTGGCCGCCGCCGCCGCGCTGCCGGTGCTCGCCGCCGGGCCGGCGGCCGCCGCCAGCTTCAACGTCTCGCAACTGGTGACCGGCGTGGCGCAGGGCTGGCCGCTATACCTGCCGGGCAGCCCGGCCGCCGTGCCCTGCGGCAGCGATTGCCAGTACGTCACCACCTCGGTCACCGGCATGTCCAACAGCTACACGCAGACGCCGGCGCCCTACACGGCCGGCGCCTGGCCGCCGGTGTACGCCGGCAGCCAGCCCGGCGTGGCCGCCGTCTCGGAAGCGCTGGCGGTGGCCTTGCCGCCGGCCGGCCAGGTGCTGGACGGCGATTCGCTCGGCGTGCAGCAGGCCTCCGAAGTGCGCTTCGATTCGCTGCTGTTGCTGAACACCGTTCGACGCATCGCGGTGCAGTCGTGGAAGACGGGCAGCGGCGCCAGCGGCGTCAGCCACGGGCTGCGCATCAACACGCCGGCCGCCGGACCGAAGCGCACCTACCTGGAGTTCCGCGTGCCCGCGCTGCTGACGGCGTGGGTGGTGCCCAAGAAGCTGGGCGGGCCCAGCGGCTTCGAGTGGGTCTACACCGAAGCCGAGCGGCTGCAGACGCGCGCCGCGGTGGACGTCTACGTCGACGGGCTGCCGGTGTGGAGCTCGGCCGTGCACCAGCTGCAGCCGCAGCGCTGGGGTGCCGACCTCAACCCGCTGCGCGTGGCCTGGGGCCAGCCGCTGGCCGACGACCTGGTGACGCTGTACCTCGGCCAGCTGCCCGCCGGCAGCAGCCGCACGGTGGCGGTGGTGATGCGCGTGGAGTCGCGCATCGACGCGCCCGACTGCGTCAGCGCCGCCAGCTACGGCACCACGTACCGGCGCTGTTATGCGCTGCGCGAAGGGATGACGCTGCCGGCGAAGTCGGTCGTCGTCTCCGGCCCCTACAGCTACATCGCCCACAAGCCCGACCTGCAGGTCTACACGCGCTGAAGCGCCGGAGCCCATGCCATGACGACGATCCATCGAACCCTCGGGCCGGCGCTGGCCGGCCTGGCCGCCCTCGCCGCGCTCACCACCACCCCGCCGGCGCGGGCCGACCTGCCGCTGCCCGTCAAGGAGATGAGCGCGGCGGAGATCAACGCGCTCTCCGGCCTGCCCTACCTGAGCCCATCGAACCAGACCTTCCGCATGGCTGCCGCGGTGCAGGTCTCGGCCTACGACAAGGGCGCGCCGCTGCAGGGCGTGCAGCGCAGCAGCGGCGCCGCCGCGGCGGTGTACCGCAGCCTGCCGGTGCAGGCCTCGCCGCCGCCGCTGCTGCCGCCGATGCCGGCCGGCAGCGCGCTGTTCGACCATGCGCAGACCGGCGACCACGCGCAGTCGTGGGCGACGATGGCGGCCGACGGCAAGCCCTATCTGCACGCCCGCGGCTTCGGCGAGTTCGGCGCCGAGGCCACCGCCTCGTGGACCACCAGCCTGGTGGTGCCGGCCGGCGGCTCGCGCGAGGTGGTGCTGCGCTTCGTGCTGCCGCCGGCGTCGGTGGCCGGCTACACCGAGCAGGACGGCATCGGCCGCTGGCGCAGCCGGCTGCGCGGCGAGGTGCTGGTCAACGGCTTCCCCGCCTGGTCGACCGAGGCGCTGCGCCTGACGATCGAGCCCAAGGTGCAGAGCGACAACCTGTCGGAAACCATCGTGCTGCAGCAGTTCGGCCAGGCGATGAGCTTCCCGACCAACGACGAAGACGCCGGCAGCGGCAACGACAGCAGCGCGGCCACCGTCAACAGCCAGTCGACGCAGCGCGTGGTGCACCTGAGCCTGGGCCGCTTCGACCCCGGCGCGGCGGTCGACCTGTCGATGATCCTGCGCGCCAGCGCGCTGACGGTGCCGGCCGCGCCCAACGGCAGCGACCACCGCTGCAAGTACAACAACGCGGCGGCGCGCTACTACTGCTCGCGCAGCAGCGTCACGCTCAACGGCGCCGGCGCCGAGCCGCCGCGCATCTACCTGGTGCCATGACGGTGAGCCTTGGCGGCGGGCCGCGGCGGCGCGGGGCCGCTGTGGCAGAGTCGGGCGCGAAAACCACCGGAGACGCCCCGCCATGCCCCGCGACCACCTGCTCGCCCTCGACCAAGGCACCTCCAGCTCGCGCGCCATCGTCTTCCACCGCAGCGGGCGCATCGCGGCGCTGGCGCAGCGCGAGTTCCGGCAGATCTTTCCGCAGCCCGGCTGGGTGGAGCACGACGCCGAGGAGATCTGGGCCACGCAGCTGGCGGTGGCGCGCGAGGCGCTGGCGGCGGCCGGGCTGCAGGCCGCCGACATCGCCGCCATCGGCATCACCAACCAGCGCGAGACCACGCTGCTGTGGAACCGCCGCACGGGGCGCCCGGTGCACCACGCCATCGTCTGGCAGGACCGCCGAACCGAGCCGTTATGCGCGCAGCTGCGCGCCACCGAGGGGCTGGCGGCGCAGATCCGGCGTTCCACCGGCTTGGTGATCGACCCCTACTTCAGCGCCACCAAGCTGCGCTGGCTGCTCGACCACGTCAACGGCGCGCACATCGCCGCCGCGCACGGCGAGCTGGCCTTCGGCACCATCGACAGCTGGCTGCTGTGGCAGCTGACCGGCGGCCGCGTGCACGCCACCGACGTCAGCAACGCGGCGCGCACGATGCTGTTCGACATCCGCCACAACGTGTGGGACCACGAGCTGCTGAAGGTGCTGCACGTGCCCGACAGCGTGCTGCCGCGCGTGCACCCCAGCAGCCACGTCTACGGCGAGACCGACGCCGCGCTGTTCGGCGCGCCGATCCCGATCGCCGGCATCGCTGGCGACCAGCAGGCCGCGCTCTTCGGCCAGGCCTGCTTCGAGGCCGGCATGGCCAAGAACACCTACGGCACCGGCTGCTTCCTGCTGATGCACACCGGCGCGCGGCTGCGCGAATCGAGCAACGGCCTGATCGGCACCGCCGCCGCGCAGACCGGCGCCGATGCCAAGGCCTACGCGCTGGAAGGCAGCGTCTTCATCGGCGGCGCGGTGGTGCAGTGGCTGCGCGACGGGCTGCAGGCCATCCGCGCCAGCGGCGAAGTCGAGGCGCTGGCGCAAAGCGTGCCCGACAGCGGCGGCGTGATCGTCGTGCCGGCCTTCACCGGCCTCGGCGCGCCGTACTGGAAGCCCGACGCGCGCGGCGCGATCGTCGGCCTCTCGCGCGGCAGCGGCATCGCCCACATCGCGCGCGCGGCGCTGGAGAGCATCGCCTTCCAGAGCGCCGCGCTGCTGCGCGCGATGGCCGCCGACGCGGCGCCGATGCCCATCACCGAACTGCGCGTCGACGGCGGCGCCAGCGTCAACGACCTGTTGATGCAGTTCCAGGCCGACCTGCTGGGCATCCCCGTGGTGCGGCCGCAGGTCACCGAGACCACCGCCTTGGGCGCCGCCTACCTCGCCGGGCTGGCGAGCGGCGTCTATGCGTCGACCGATGAGCTCAGCCGCCAATGGCAGGCCGCGCGCCGCTTCGAGCCGGCGCTGGAGCGCGGGCGGGCCGAGGAGCTGATGCAGGGCTGGGAGCGGGCGGTGCGGCAGGCGGTGGCGGGCTGAGCGGTTGCGCGCTGCGTGCTGCGTGCTTTGATCAATCCTTCTTCGCATGCTGAAGCCGCCGGCGGGGATTTCGTCCCCGCAGCCGACTCCCTTTCTTTGCTGGTGCAAAGAAAGGAAGCAAAGAAAGCACCCTGAATGCAACACCCCCGGCTCGTTCTTCGGTGATCGGTCGCTGCGCTCCGGCCGGTGACAGTGACAGTTCTCGCAAAGTTTTGCTCGACATCGCCGACTGTTCACCAGCGGCGGATCGCGGGCGGCGTCACGCTGGACCACCGTCCGCTCTTCAGCCGCAGGGAGCGGTGGCATGCCGATGGCTGGTGGTCCAGCGTGACGCGGTACCGTCTCGCCTGGGCGGTGAACAGTCGGCGCTGTCGAGCAAGACTTTGCGAGAGCATCGAGTGACAGCCGCACCGAGCGCAAGCGAGCGGGCCGCAGCCGACGAGCCGTGGGTGTTGCATTCGAGGTGCTTTCTTTGCCTACTTTCTTTGCACCAGCAAAGAAAGTAGGTCGGCTGCGGGGACGAAATCCCCGCCGGCGGCCTGCGCATGCGAAGAAAGATCGATCAAAGCACGCCGAAGCCGAGCCACGGCCTCAGCCTACGCCACCACGGCCTGGAAGCTGTGCGCGCTGGCCATCGGCCAGTACATGCGATAGACGTTGTGCGGCCAGTCGGCGCGGCCTTCGATGGCGTCGAGCAGCACGCCGGGGCGCAGCAGCGGCAGCAGGTTGGCCAGCAGCTTGACCTCGCTGTCGCTGACGCGGCGCACGATGTGCGAGGCGGTGATCTGGTCGGGGTGCTGCAGCCCGGCGGCCTGCACCAGTTCCTGCAGCGCGTGCAGCGTGTTCTGGTGGAAGCGGTAGACGCGCTCCATCTTGTCGAGCACCACCAGCGCCTTCTGGCGCATCGGGTCCTGCGTGGTCACGCCGGTGGGGCAGCTGCCGGTGTGGCAGGCCTGCGCCTGGATGCAGCCCAGCGCGAACATGAAGCCGCGCGCCGCGTTGCACCAGTCGGCGCCGAGCGCCATCATGCGCGCGATATCGAAGGCGCCCACCACCTTGCCGGCGGCGCCGATGCGGATGCGCTGGCGCAGGTTCAGCCCGACCAGCGAGTTGCGCACCAGCAGCAGCCCTTCCTGCAGCGGCGCGCCGACGTGGTCGGTGAACTCCAGCGGCGCCGCGCCGGTGCCGCCCTCGGCGCCGTCGACGACGATGAAGTCAGGCAGGATGCCGGTCTCCATCATCGCCTTGCAGATGCCGAACCATTCCCAGGGGTGGCCGATGCACAGCTTGAAGCCGGTGGGCTTGCCGCCCGAGAGCCGGCGCAGCCGCTCGATGAAATGCATCATCTCCACCGGCGTCGAGAAGGCGCTGTGGCGGGCCGGGCTGATGCAGTCCACGCCCACCGGCACGCCGCGCGCGGCGGCGATCTCCAGCGTCACCTTCGGCCCCGGCAGCATGCCGCCGTGGCCGGGCTTGGCGCCCTGGCTGAGCTTCAGCTCGATCATCTTCACCTGCGGGTCGGCGGCCGCGGCGGCGAACTTCTCGGCGCTGAACGTGCCGTCGTCGTTGCGGCAGCCGAAGTAGCCGCTGGCCACCTCCCAGATCAGGTCGCCGCCGTGCACGCGGTGGTACTGGCTGATCGAGCCCTCGCCGGTGTCGTGCGCGAAGCCGCCCTTCTTGGCGCCGCCGTTGAGCGCCAGGATGGCGTTGGCCGACAGCGAGCCGAAGCTCATCGCGCTGATGTTGAAGACGCTGGCCTCGTAGGGCTGGGTGCAGCTGGTGCCGGCGCTGCCCTCGCCGCCACCGCCACCGCCACCGCCACCGATCGTCACGCGGAAGTCGTGCGTCGCCAGCCGCGTCGGCATCAGCGAATGGTTGATCCACTCGAAGCCGATCGCGCCGACGTCGAGCTGGGTGCCGAAGGGGCGCTTGTCGGGGTCGCCCTTGGCGCGCTGGTAGACCAGGCTGCGCTGCTGGCGCGAGAAGGGCACGGCCTCGCTGTCGCTCTCGATGAAGTACTGGCGGATCTCGGGCCGGATGTACTCCAGCAGGTAGCGGATGTGGCCGATGACGGGGTAGTTGCGGATCACCGCGTGGCGGCGCTGGCGCACGTCGCGCACGCCCAGCAGCACCAGGAACAGGCAGGCCAGCGCCAGCGGCCCGTTGGCGTTGAAGGCCACCCAGGTGAAGCCGAACAGCAGCAGCCCGACGGCGCTGAGCAGCCAGGCCAGGTAGCGCACGGGAAAGTGCTGGTCGAGCTTGTGCAGCCAGGCGTGCATCGTGGGGCCTTCCTCGGTTGGGGGCGGATGCTAGCCGGCCAGACGGACGCCGGCCTCGGCCAGGTCGTCGGCGAAAGCCGGGCCGGACAGGTAGGCCCATTCGCGGCAGCGCGCGGCGGCGATGGCGTCGCCGGGCCGTTCCGCCAGCGCCGGGTGGCAGAAGACCAGGCCGCCGCTGGCCGGCAGCCGCGCCAGCCAGGCGCGCATCAGGCCGCGGTAGTCGCGCTCGCGGAAGTCGTAGACGCCCAGCAGCTCGCGGTTGGCGGCGCGGCCTTGCGCTTGCAGCCAGCGGCTGAGCGCGAGGCCGCCGGTGGCGGCGATCAGCGCGCGCTTGACGGCGAAGCCGGGGCCGCGCACGTGGCCGGTGTCGCGCACGCGCAAGCCCGGCTGCGCCAGCGCGCGCGCCTGCACCAGGCGGCGCAGGCCCGGCAGGTGGTGCACGTGCTGGTGGCCGTCCAGGTGCGCGGGCAGCCGGCCGGCATGACGCTCGAATTGCTGCCACTGCGCGTCCAGCTCGGCCTGCAGCGCGGCCAACGGCAGCCGTCCGGCATGCGCCATCGCGATCAGGCGCGGCAGCGCCGGCAGCTGCGGCCAGCGCGCCGCCAGCGCGGGGCTGGCCGGGCGGCCTTCGCTCAGGTTCCAGTGCAGGCCCACGCTGACGGTGCCTTGCCGCACCGCGGGCAGCGCCATCAGCGCCGCGGCGCCATTCGCCCAGCTCGGCCCGTTGGCGATGCAGGACACCGCGCTCAGCCGGCCCTGGCGCAGCAGCGCGACGATGGCTTCGTCGATCGCCGCGCCGGCGCCGAAGTCGTCGGCGCACAAGGCCAGCACGCGGGTCATTCGTTGGGCGGCCCGTCGTCGATGCGCCCGCGCCCGGCGCTGCTGCGCAGCAGGTACAGCGGGCGGCGCTTCACCTCGTCGAAGATGCGGCCCACGTATTCGCCCAGGATGCCGATCGACAGCAGCTGCACGCCGCTGAAGAACATCAGGCTCACCACCACGGTGGGCCAGCCGGGCACCGGGTTGCCGTTGAGGAAATGGTCGACCACGATCAGGCCACCATAGCCCAGCGCGGCCGCCGCCACCAACGCGCCGAGCCCGCCCCACAGGCGCAGCGGCAGCGTGGAGAAGGCGGTCAGCCCGGTCAGCGCCAGCCCCAGCAGCCGCCACAGCGAGAAGCGGCTCTTGCCGCGCGCCCGCGGCGCCGGCGTGTAGGCGATGAACTCGGTGCGAAAGCCGACCCAGGCATACAAGCCCTTGAGGAAGCGGTTGCGCTCGGGCAGGGCCAGCAGGGCGTCGACCACGCGGCGGTCCATCAGCCGGAAGTCGCCGGCGTTGCGCGGAATCGGCACCGGCGAGCCGGCGTTGACGATGCCGTAGAACAGCCGCGTGCCCAGGCGCTTGGCGGCCGTCTCGTCGGCGCGGCTGTCGCGCACGGCGCAGACGGTGTCGGCGCCGGCGCGCCAGCCGGCCAGCAGGCGCGGCAGCAGCGCCAGCGGGTGCTGGCCGTCGGCGTCGAGCAGCAGCACCACGTCGCCGGCGGCGTGCTCCAGCCCGGCCGACAGCGCCGCCTCCTTGCCGAAGTTGCGCGACAACGCGAGGTGGCGCACGCCGGGCCGCTGCAGCCAGGGCTGCAGCACCTGCGCGGTGTGGTCGCGGCTGCCGTCGTCGACGACCAGGATTTCCCAGCGCGGCCCGAGTGCGTCCAGCGCCGCGGCCAGCGCCGGCAGCAGCAGCGCCAGGTTGGCCGCCTCGTTGTAGGCCGGCACCACGCAGCTGATGGCCGGCGCCGCGGCGCGGCGCGCCTCGGCCTCGCCGGCGAGGGCGTCGAGCCGGGCCGCGGCCTCAACGCTCGCCGGTTTCATCGCTCGCCGGTCTCATCGCCGGGCGCCACCAGGTAGACGACGTAGTCGCGCGCGTCGAAGCGGTGGCCGCGCGCCTGCTTGGCCACGCGCAGCACGCGGCGGTCGGCCGACCACGACTCGGCCAGCGCCTCGCAGCCGGCGTCGTCGCGCTCGCAGACGATGGCGCCGCCCTCGGCCTGCAGGCGCTCGTCGTCGACCCAGGGCGTCTCGACGCTGCGGTTCCACAGGCTCCAATAACCCGGATGCTCGGCGGCATAGAAGGCCACCGAGGCGGCCAGCACGCGCGTGCCGCCGACCCAGGGCAGCGCGCGGCCGAACTCGCGGCGCCAGGTGTCGGCGACGGCCTGCGCCAGCTCCTCGCGCGGCTCGGTCACCGCCGGCGAGCGCAGCGCCGCGCGCGCCTGCCACCACAGCGGCGCCAGCAGCGCCACCGCCAGCCAGACGGCGAGCAGCACCCGCCAAAGCCGGCGCAGGTCCAGCCCGGCGCCGGCTTCGCGCGCGCGGCAGGCCGCCAGCAGCGCCAGCCCGGCGGCGATGGCCAGGCCCCAGACCCAGGCGGTGCGCGCGCCGGTGATCACGGTGACGGCCATCGTGGTGGCCACCGGCAGCAGCGCCAGCAGCCAGGGCAGTTCGTGGCGCGGCCGCAGCGGCGCGCTCATCGCCGCGAAGAAGGCGCGATGGCGCAGCGGCCCGGTCAGCGCCAGGCGGAACACCACCAGCGCGAGCAGCGGAAAGACGATCTGCGCCAGCGCGAAGTGCAGCGCGCGCAGCAGCGCCGCGCCGGCGTCGCCATGGCCGCCGGCCTGGCGGGCGTACTGCAGCGGGCCCTCGGTCTGCGCCAGCAGCCACAGCGCATGCGGCGCCAGGCACAGCGCGAACACCGCCACGGCCAGCAGCACCGGGCCGCCCGCCAGGCGCCGCCGCCACGCCGGCCACCACAGCGCGCTGGCCAGCAGCGAAAACAGCAGCACCGCCGAGAAGTACTTGCCCAGCATCGCCAGCGCGCAGACGGCCCCGCACAGCAGCGCGTCGCGCCGGCGGCCGCGCTCCATCAGGCGCAGGAACAGCGCCGTCGCCCAGGGCCAGGTGGAGACCAGGATGGCGTTGGCGTTGAAGCGCATCGCCAGCGTCGTGAGGCCGGGCGCCAGCGAGGCCACGGCCACCGCCAGCAGCACCCAGGGCGGCGGCAGGAAGCGCCGGGCCAGCACCGCCAGCCCGGCCAGGCCGACCGCGCCGTTGACGGCGGCCAGCAGCGAGTAGCCGAGGTGCGACTCGGGCACCACCGCGAACCACAGCCCGGTGACCCAGGCCGACAGCGGCGGGTGCTTGTAGTAGCCCCAGGCCCAGCCCTGGCCCCAGGCGTAGGCCTCGACCATGTCGCCGGGGACATCGAAGTTGGAGCGCGACGACACGCCCACCCAGGACCACAGCAGCACGTGGCCGAGCAGCAGCAAGACGAGCTGGGCGGTGATCGAAAGACGCCGTTCGCGGCCCAGATCGCGAACGGCCGTGCGCAGGAAGGTCGCCACGAGGCCGCGGGGTGGTGACGGCGCGGCGGCGCTCGAGCACGCACGGGAAAGACAGGGATGGGGCGGGAATGTAAACGTAAGTAAACGGCGCCGGTAGGGCTGCCGCGCCGCCGGCGGCCCCCCGAACGGGTGGGCTGGCTATACTCCAGCGCAGCTTCCAGCGCCGATTTGTCCGAATTGCGGGCGCTTTAACAAATGCCGCTAAAGAGGGCGCCGAACCCGGTGGCCGCCTCTTGCCGCGGCGCCGGGTTTTTTCATCGATGGCGAGTCTGGGTCGGGTTCAAGCGCAGTTCATGTCGTTCAGCGAGCCGCTGCCGCTGAAGAGCGGTGCCGTGCTGCCGGCCTACTCGCTGGCCTACGAAACCTACGGCACGCTCAACGCCGAGCGCAGCAACGCGGTGCTGGTGTGCCACGCGCTCAACGCCAGCCACCACGTGGCGGGGCTGGACGAGCAGGGCCACGCCGGCTGGTGGGACAACCTCGTCGGCCCGGGCAAGCCGCTGGACACCGAGCGCTTCTTCGTCATCGGCGTCAACAACCCCGGCTCGTGCTTCGGCAGCACCGGGCCGATGCACCTCAACGGCGCCAGCGGCCGCCCCTGGGGCGCCGACTTCCCCGTCGTGACCGTGGAAGACTGGGTCGACGCGCAGGCCCGGCTGGTGCAGCGGCTGGGCATCGACCAGTTGGCCGCCGTGCTGGGCGGCAGCCTGGGCGGCATGCAGGCGCTGGCCTGGACGCTGCGCCACCCCGCGCGCGTGCGCCACTGCATCGCGGTGGCGACGGCGCCCAACCTGTCGGCGCAGAACATCGCCTTCAACGAGGTGGCGCGGCGCGCCATCATCACCGACCCCGATTTCCACGGCGGCCACTTCTACGAGCACGGCGTGCTGCCGCGCCGCGGCCTGCGCGTGGCGCGCATGATCGGCCACATCACCTACCTGTCGGACGACGCGATGGAGGCGAAGTTCGGCAGGGAGCTGCGCGCCGCCGAGCTGGGCTACAGCACGCAGGAGATCGAGTTCCAGATCGAGAGCTACCTGCGCCACCAGGGCGACAAGTTCAGCGAGTACTTCGACGCCAACACCTACTTGCTGATCACGCGCGCGCTGGACTACTTCGACCCCGCGCGCGAGCACGGCGGCGACCTCGCGCGCGCCTGCGCGGTGGCGCGCGAGCACCAGTTCCTGCTGGTCAGCTTCACCACCGACTGGCGCTTCGCGCCAGCGCGCAGCCGCGAGATCGTCAAGGCGCTGGTCGACAACCGCATCGACGTCAGCTACGCCGAGATCGCCGCGCCGCACGGCCACGACGCCTTCCTGCTGGACGACGAGCGCTACCACCGCGTGATGCGGGCCTACTTCGAGAAGGTGGCCGGTCCGGCGCCGGGCCGCCCCAAGCCGGACGCGCCCCCTCGGGGGGCCGACGCCGCAGGCGTCCTGGGGGTCCAAGATGTCTGAAAGAAAGGACCTGGAAGCCATCGCCGACCTCGTGCCGCCGGGCTCGCGCGTGCTCGACCTCGGCTGCGGCGACGGCGAGGTGCTGGCCCACCTGCAGCAGCACCGCGGCTGCAGCGGCTACGGCATCGAGATCGCCGACGCCGACGTGCATGCCTGCGTGCAGCGCGGCGTCAGCGTCATCCAGCTCAACCTGGAGGAAGGGCTGGCCCTCTTCGACGACGCCAGCTTCGACGTGGTGCTGCAGCTCGACACCTTGCAGCACCTGCGCAACACCGAGCACATGCTGCGCGAGACGGCGCGCGTCGGGCGCATCGGCATCGTCAGCTTCCCCAACTTCGCGCACTGGCCCAACCGGCTGCGCGTGCTGTCGGGCCGCATGCCGGTGACCAAGGCGCTGCCCTACGAGTGGTACGACACGCCCAACATCCGCGTCGGCACGCTGGCCGACTTCGAGGTGCTGGCGCGCAAGAACGGCCTGAAGGTGACCGACAGCTTCGGCCTGCAGGACGGCCGCGTCGTGCGCCGCTGGCCCAACCTGCGCGCCAGCGTCGCGGTGTTCCGCTTCGAGCGTTAGGCGGCGCTGAGCCGGCGATCAGCCGGTGCTTAGCCGGCGCTGAACTGGCGCTGAACTGGCGCTCAGCCGGCCGCCGTCGCCGGGCCCGCCGCCGGCAGGCTGAGCGTGAACACGCTGCCCCGGCCCGGCGTGCTGGCGGCGTCCAGGCTGCCGCCCATGGCCTCGGCCAGCTGGCGCGACAGCACCAGGCCGAGCCCGGTGCCCGGCAGGCCGGCGTGCTGCGCGCCCAGGCGCTCGAACGGGATGAACAGCCGCGCCACCTGCTCGGGCGCCAGGCCGGCGCCGTCGTCGGCCACCGCGACGCAGACCAGCGCGCCCTGCGCCTGCACCTGCAGCTCGATGCGGCCGCCCGCCCGGTTGTACTTGACGGCGTTGGACAGCAGGTTCACCAGCACCTGCAGCAGCCGCCGGCGGTCGGCACGCACGCGCAGCGCGCCTTCGGCCACCGGCACGCCGCCGAAGCGCAGCGCGCGCGCCTCGGCGGCGGCGGCCACCATGCGCCAGGCGTCGCGCAGCACCAGGCCGAGGTCGACCTCGGCGCGGTCCACCGTCATCTGGCCGCTTTGCGCGCCGCTCAGGTCGAGCACGTCGTCCACCAGCTCCAGCAGGTGGCGGCCGCTGTCCAGCAGCGCCTGCGCCCAGCGGCGCTGGTGCGGCGGCGTGCCGTCCTCCATCTCGATCAGCTGCGCGAAGCCGAGGATGGCGTTGAGCGGCGTGCGCAGCTCGTGGCTGACGCGCGAGAGGAACTGCGTCATCTGCCGGCGCTCGGACTCGGCGCGGTCGCGGTCGGCGCGCATCTGCTCGCCCAGGTGCTGCGCCGTGACGTCGAGCACCACGCCCACGCGCACGCTCTCGTCGCTGCCGCCGCGCACCGACGAGCTGCTCATCTGCACCCACTTGATGCGGCCGTCGACCACCACGCGGTAGGCCACCGTCAGCGGGCGGTCGGCGTCGATCGCGGCGGCCACCTCGGCGTCGACGCGCGCCACGTCCTCGGGGTGGCGCAGCGGCCGCAGCAGGCCGGGGTCGGCGATCACCGCCTCGGGCGCCACCCCGTAGAGCTGGCGCACGCCGGCGCTGACGAAGCTGTAGCGCATCGACCGCGCCGGGTCGTGCGGCACGTGCACGCGGTAGACCATGCCGGGGAAGTGCGCGGCGATCTCGCGCAGGTGGTCTTCCTCGCGGACCGACGCCGGCGGCGGCGCCGCCAACGCCAGCGGCGCGGCACCGGCTGCGACGGCCGAGAGGTCTGCCATGGGTTGCGAAGATACAGAGGCCTGCCGGCCTTGCCTACACTGCGGCCTTGCTTCGCCCCCCGACTGTCACCAATGCCCGACAAGCAAGCGCTGCGCCGGCAGCTGCAGCAGCGGCTGGCGGCCTTTCCGGCGCAGGCCGCCCAACCTGCACGGCCCGCGCCGGCGCTGCGCCGCGCCGCGGTGGCGCTGGTGGTGGTCGACGAAGGCCACGGCGCCGAGGCCCACGGCCTGCCGCGCCTGGCGCAGTGGAGCACGCGGCCGGCGCTGCTGCTGACGCGGCGCGCCGCGGCGCTGCGCCAGCACGCCGGCCAGTGGGCGCTGCCGGGCGGCCGCATCGACGCCGGCGAAAGCGCCGAGCAGGCCGCGCTGCGCGAGCTGCACGAAGAGGTGGGCCTGGCGCTGGCGCCGGCGGCGCTGCTGGGCCGGCTGGACGACTACGTCACGCGCTCGGGCTACGCCATCACGCCGCTGGTGTTCTGGGCCGCGGCGGACGCCGCCGCCGAGCTGACGCCCAACCCGCAGGAGGTGGCCAGCGTGCACCGCATCGCACTCGACGAGCTGATGCGCGACGACGCGCCGATCCTCAACCGCATCCCGCAAAGCGCGCACCCGGTGCTGCGCATGCCGATCGGCAGCGGCTGGATCGCCGCGCCGACCGCCGCCTTCCTCTACCAGTTCCGCGAGGTCTGCATCGCCGGCCGCCACACGCGGGTGGCGCATTTCGAGCAGCCGGTGTTTGCGTGGAAGTAATTCGTTAGACGGGCGCCACGGGCGCTGGCCTTCAAACCGGCGCCACGGGCGCCAGGGGGTCGAACTCGGCCGCCGACTTCGCCTGCCACGCCGCGATCGCGCGCGCCATCTCGTCGATGTCGAAGATGGCGCTTTGCAGCAGCGTCATCTGCTGCAGCGCGTCGGCCGTCGGGTGGTCGACGGCGTAGTGGATCGCCGCCTTGCTGCCGGCCACCGCCAGCGGCGACTTGGCGGCGATGCTCTGCGCCAGCACCAGCGCGTGCGCCTGCAGCGCGGCGGCGTCGGGCAGCACGGCGTTGACCAGGCCGGCGGCCAGTGCGCGATCGGCGCACAGGCGGTCGCCGGTGTAGGCCATCTCGCGCGCCACGCCGGGCGGCACGATCTTGGGCAGGCGCTGCAGCACGCCCAGGTCGGCGGCCATGCCGATGTGGATTTCCTGCACGGTGAAGAAGGCGTCGGCGCTGCAGACGCGGATGTCGCAGGCGGCCGCCAGGTCCAGCGCGCCGCCGACGCAGGCGCCCTGGATCGCGGCGACGACCGGGAAGCGCGCCTGTTCCAGCACGTCGAAGCAGCGCATCAACTGGCGCAGCCCGTCCTGGAAGGCCAGGCGGCGGCGCGCGCTGCTGGTGTCGAGGATCGCCATGCCGCCGGCGAAGACGTCCAGCGCCATGCCGGCGCTGAAGTGCTTGCCGCTGGACTGGATCAGCAGCACGCGCGTGCGGCCCTCGGCGTCGAGCCGCTGCACCGCGTCGCGCAAGGCGGGGAAGAACGCCGGCGTCATGGTGTTCATGCGCTCGGGGCGGTTCAGCGTCAGCAGCGCCACGCCGTCGTCGCGCGCTTCCAGGGAGAAGAAGGATTCGCTCATCCCCGCAGTGTGCCAGCGGCGATGATGCGGGGATGAATCCCATCATCACGCGCGACGGCCTGACCCTGCACCACCGGCTGTGGCCACACCCGGCGCCGAAGTCGCAGGTGCTGATCGTCCACGGCCTGGGCGAGCACGGCGGCCGCTACGCGGCGCTGGCGGAACGGCTGGTTGCCGCCGGCCACGCGGTGGCCGCCTACGACCAGCGCGGCCACGGCCAAAGCCCCGAGCGGCGCGGCTGCGTCCCGCAAGCCGACAGCCTGTGCGACGACCTCGCGCAGGCCATCGACGCCTGGCCCCGGCAAGCCCCGCTGGTGCTGCTGGGCCACAGCATGGGCGGCCTGGTGGCGGCGCGCTTCGTCGCCGAGAACCTGGTCGCGCGGCCGGCCGCCTGGGCGCGGCCGCCGGAGCGGGTGGACCGGCTGGTGCTGTCCAGCCCGGCGCTGGACGCCGGCCTCGGCGGCGGGCAAAAGGCCTTGCTGGCGCTGATGAGCCGGCTGGCGCCCGGCGTTCTGCTGGGCAACGGGCTGCAGCCGGCGTGGATCTCGCGCGACCCGGCGGTCGTGCAGGCCTACCGGCAAGACCCGCTGGTGCACGACCGCATCTGCGCGCGGCTGGTGCGCTTCATCGTCGACGGCGGCGAACGGGTGCGCACGCTGGCGCCGTTCTGGCGCACGCCCACGCTGCTGATGTGGGCCGGCGCCGACCGCTGCGTGGCGCCCGCCGGCAGCGCCGCTTTCGCCGCCGCGGCGCCGGCGGCGGTGCTGCAGCAGCAGGTCTGGCCGGGGCTGGCGCACGAGATCTTCAACGAGCCCGAGCGCGACGCGGTGATCGACCGGCTCGTGCAGTTTCTCTAGACTCAGCCCCTTTCCCGCCGCCAGGAGCCCCTTCATGAACGCCCCCACCCGACAGGCCGAAGCCGCGGCGCTGGCCGCTTATGCCGAGCGCGCCTGGGACGAGCGCATCGTGCCCGCGCTGGTCGACTACATCGCGGTGCCCGCCAAGAGCCCGATGTTCGACGCCGACTGGGCCCGCCACGGCTACCTGGACCGCGTGGTGCGCGACGCCGCCGCCTGGGTGGAAGCGCGCAAGCTGCCGGGGCTGAGGCTGGACGTGGTGCGGCTCGAAGGCCGCACGCCGCTGATCTTCTTCGAGCTGCCGGCCAGCGGTTCGGCGTCGGCCGACACCGTGCTGCTGTACGGCCACCTCGACAAGCAGCCCGAGTTCAGCGGCTGGCGCCCGGGCCTGGGGCCGTGGACGCCCAAGTACGAAGGCGGCCTGCTCTACGGCCGCGGCGGCGCCGACGATGGCTACGCGGTCTACGCCGCGATCACCGCGCTCGAAGCGCTGCAGGCCCAAGGCCTGCCGCACCCGCGCTGCGTGGGCCTGATCGAGAGCTGCGAGGAAAGCGGCTCGGGCGACCTGCCGGCCTACATCGAGGCCTTGAAGCCGCGCCTCGGCCAGGTGGGCCTCGTCGTCTGCCTGGACAGCGGCGCCGGCAACTACGACCAGCTGTGGCTGACGACCAGCCTGCGCGGCATGGTCAGCGGCGTGCTGAAGGTGGAGATCCTCAGCGAAGGCGTGCACTCGGGCGACAGCAGCGGCGTGGTGCCGTCGAGCTTCCGCATCCTGCGCCACGTGCTCGACCGGCTGGAAGACAGCGCCAGCGGCCGCCTGCTGCCGCCCTTCTTCCACTGCGAGATCCCGGCCTCGCGGCTGGCGCAGACCGAGGCCACCGCCGCGCTGCTGAAAGACGAGGTGTGGAAGCGCTTCCCCTGGGCCTGCGGCGCCGACGGCGGGCCGACGCTGCCGACCACCACCGACCCGGTGCAGGCGCTGCTCAACCGCACCTGGCGGCCCACGCTCAGCGTCACCGGCGCCGACGGCCTGCCCGAACTGGGCAACGCCGGCAACGTGCTGCGGCCGTCCACCGCGTTCAAGCTGTCGTTGCGGCTGCCGCCGCTGGTGGACGCGCACCAGGCCAGCGTCAAGCTGAAAAGCCTGCTCGAAGAGCACGCGCCCTATAACGCCAAGGTCACGTTCCACGCCGACGGCCGCGCCGGCGCTTTGGGCGCCACCGGCTGGAACGCGCCCGAGCTGGCGCCCTGGCTGGAGCAGGCGATGAACGCGGCCTCGAACGCGCACTTCGGCGCCCCGGTGGGCTACATCGGCCAGGGCGGCACGATCCCGCTGATGAGCCTGCTGCAGCAGGGCTTCCCGCGCGCGCAGATGATGGTCTGCGGCGTGCTGGGCCCGAAGAGCAACGCCCACGGCCCCAACGAGTTCCTGCACGTGCCCTACGGCAAGAAGCTCACCGCCGCGGTGGCGCAGGTGATTGCCGCCTGCCCTTAGCGGGCCGCCGCGCCGACTGGGTAGCGCGCCGCCGCGCCTACTGGGTGTGCGTCTGCTGCTGCAGGCGCTTGAGCTTGCCGGCGTACAGCGCGTGCTGCTCGCCGTCGGCGCTGTATTCGGTGGCCAGTTGCAGGTGGCGGCGCGCGCCGGCGGCGTCGCCCAGGCGCGCCGCGGTCACGGCCAGCCAGTAGTGCAGCTCGGCATTGCGCGGCGTCAGCCCCAGTTCGTTTTGCAGCAGGCGCAGCGCCTGCTTGAGCTGCCCGGCGTCGAGCGCGGCGCGCGCCGGGTCGAAGCGGCCGTTGGCCGCCAGCGCGCGCGGCGCCGGCGCCGTCGTTGCCGTCGTTGCCACCGGCAGCGCCACGACCTCGCGGCCCTGCAGCCGCAGCACGCCGGCCAGGTTGCTGGCCACGTGCTCGTCGTCGGGCTGCAGCGCGCGGGCCGTCTGCAGCGCCTGCTCGGCCTCGGCCAGCGCGCCGCGGTGGCGGTAGACCACGCCCAGCGTGTTGTAGAGGCTGGGGAAGCGCGGGTCTTGCGCGTAGGCGCCGCGCAGCCACCAGTAGGCCTGGTCGACGCGGCCCTGCGCCAGCTCTTCGGCTGCGCGGTTGTTCATGTACATCGCCGCCACGCGGCGCTGGTCGATGATGCGCCAGTGCTGGCGGCGCAGGTCCTCGCCGGGCACGAAGTCGACGATCAGCCAGTCGGCGCTGCCCAGGCCGCCGCTCATCGCCAGGTTGACGTGGCCGACGACGAAGGTGAAGGCGCCGTTCTGCTCCAGTGCCGGCGCGCCCAGCACGTCCTGGAAGCGCACGCGCAGGTTCATCTCCTGCGCGAAGGCCGCGGTCATGATCACCAGCGACAGGCAGTTGCCCATGCGCGCGTCGAAGGCCTCGGCCGCGGTGCGCGTGCGCCCGGCGTCGTACTCCAGGCGCAGGTCGCCTTGCGTGTAGAGGGCGTCCAGCAAGGCCATCGGCGCGCCCTTGCGCCGCACCTGGGGCTCGATCTGCTCGGTCAGGTAGCGCTTCATCGCCGGCGTCAAGTCGAACAACGCGCTGACGTCGGGCAAGGGGTCGGCCGGCGCGAACAGCGCGTCGCGGAACACCGCGTCGCCGGGCGGCGGCGCCGGCGGCGAGGCGCAGCCCGACAGCAGCAGGCACAACAGCAGGCTCAGGCACCACTTCATCGCAAGCCTCCGGCCAAGGCAGCCATGCTGCGCCGGCCGGCGGGGGGCCGTCAATCAGAACGTGAAGCCGCTGCCCACCGCCTGCCCCGACAGCGGCGCCAGCAGGGCCAGCAGCGGCCGCAGCGGGGCGTAGCGCATGGCCACGCGGGTGGCGTAGCCCATGAAGCGCGGCAGGTCGGCGGCGTAGCGGGGCTTGCCGTCGCGCTGCTTCAGGCGGCAGAAGATGCCCATCACGCGCAGGTGGCGCTGCAGGCCCATCCATTCCAGCGCGCGCCAGAACTCGCCGAAGTCGTCTTGCAGCGCCGGGCCCAGCGGCAGGCCGGCGGTGCGCGCCTGCTGCCACCAGCGCACGGCCCAGTCGAGCTCCTGCGCTTCGTCCCAGCTGATGAAGGCGTCGCGCAGCAGGCAGGCCAGGTCGTGGGTGATGGGGCCGCGCATGGCGTCCTGGAAGTCGAGGATGCCGGGGCCCAGCGACGGCGGGCCGACCATCAGGTTGCGCGGCATCCAGTCGGCGTGCACCGCCACCTGCGGCTGCGCCAGCGCGCTGGCGACCAGCAGGTCGCACACGCGCTGCCAGCTTTGCTGCTGCGCGGCGGTCCAGGTGACGCCGAACTCGCGCTGCACGCACCACTCGGGGAACAGCGCCAGCTCGGCGCGCAGCAGCGCCTCGTCCATCGGCGGCAGCACGGCGGCGGGCACGCGCAGCTGCCAGCGCAGCAGGGCCTGCAGCGCGGCACGCATCAGCGCATCGGCGCGCGCCGGGTCGCGCAGCGCGTCGAGATACAGCTCGTCGCCGAGGTCGGTGAGCAGCAGGAAGCCCTGCGCCTCGTCGGCCGCCAGCACGCGCGGCGCGTGCAGCTCGGCGGCGGCCAGCAGGCCGGCCACGTGGACGAAGGGGCGCACGTCTTCCTGCGGCGGCGGGGCGTCCATCACGATGTAGCTGACGCCGTCGGCGCCCTGCACGCGCAGGTAGCGGCGAAAGCTGGCGTCGGCCGAGGCCGGCGCCAGCGTCGACCACTGCAGCCCGGCCGGCGTGTCGATGGCCGCGGCCCAGGCCTCGAAGGCGGCTTGGCGGGCGGCCGAAGGCCAGGCGATGGCCGCGGGAACGGCGGCGGCGTTGCCGGCCGTGTCGGTGGCCGTGTCGGTGGCCGCGTTGGTGGCAGTGTCGGTAGCGGTCGGCGCGGGCACCCTCATGGATAATCCATTTTACTGAGCGGCTTTCGCGTCGCCTCAGCGCCCGGCCCGCACGGTGCCGCAGTCCCTTTGCCGAGCCGCCGTGTCACCTGCCGCCGCCCCCCTTGCCGCACGACGACGCCTTGCGCCGCAGCGCATGCTGCCGTTGGCCGCGGCCGCGTTGCTGGCCGCGAGCCCGGCGCTGGCCCAGCACAAGGCGCCGCGGCCGGCGGCCCCGGCCGCTTCGGCTGCGTCATCACCCGCGTCAGCGCCGGCAGCGGCCGCCGATGGCCCGGTGCAGATCGAGGCGCGCGAGATCCGCGGCCGCCCCGACATCGACGCCGTCGCCGAAGGCCAGGTCGAGTTGCGCCGCGGCCCGCTGGAGCTGCAGTCCGACTGGCTGAGCTACGAGCAGGCGCAAGACCTGGCCATCGCCCGCGGCCACGTGCGCGTGCGCAACGCGATCGGCCGCTTCAGCGGGCCCGAGCTGCAGTTGCAGCTCGACCGCTTCGAGGGCTTCTTCCTGCAGCCGGCCTACGAGATCGACCGCGTGCAGGCCGGCGGCCGTGCCGCGCGCATCGACTTCATCGACGACAAGCGCTCGGTGGCGCGCGAGGCCTGGTACACGAGCTGCCCGCGCGAGGACGGCGACCGCCCGGCCTGGGTGCTGAAGGCCGACCGCGTGCAGCTCGACTTCGAGGCCAACGAGGGCGTGGCCGCCGGCGCCGTGCTGCGCTTCATGGACGTGCCCATCCTCGCGCTGCCGACGCTCAGCTTTCCGATCGGCGAGGGCCGCAAGTCGGGCTGGCTGCCGCCGACGCTGGACTTCGACACCAAGAGCGGCCTGAGCCTGGCGGTGCCCTACTACTGGAACATCGCGCCCAACCGCGACGCGACGCTGACGCCGCGGCTGATCACACGCCGCGGCGTGGCGCTGGGCAGCGAGTTCCGCTACCTGGAGCCGGCCTTCGGCGGCCGCGTCAACACCGAGCTGCTGCCCGACGACCGCGTGGCCGGCCGCTCGCGCTGGGCGCTGGACCTCGAGCACCAGGGCAGCGTGCTGGACCACGGCCGCTGGCGCGCCGACGTGCTGCGCGTCTCCGACGACGCCTGGTGGAAAGACTTCCCGAAGGCGACCGCGCGCAGCCTCAACCCGCGGCTGCTGCCGCAGCGGCTGGAGGCCGAGTACGACCTCGACAGCGCCTGGTGGGACCGCGGCGAGGCCTATGCGCGCGTGCTGCGCTGGCAGGTGCTGCAGGACAGCGACCTGCTCGTCGTCTCGCCCTACGAGCGCGAGCCGCAACTCGGGCTGCAGTTCAACGGCGAGCGCGCCGGCTGGCGCTATGCGCTGCAGACCGAGGCCAACCGCTTCGTGCTGCCCGACCGCGAGGGCAGCACCGCCGAGCCCACCGGCTGGCGCGCCCACGTGCTGGGGTCGCTGTCGCGGCCCTGGCGGCAGCCCGGCATGTGGGTGGTGCCGCGCGTGTCCGTTAATGCGGCGAGTTATGCGCTCGACGAGGCCATGAGCGACGGCCGCCGCAACGCCTCGCGGCTGATCCCCACCTTCAGCGTCGAAGGCGGCCTGGAGTTCGAGCGCCCGATCGACTGGTTCGGCCGCAAGCTGCGGCAGACGCTGGAGCCGCGGCTGCTGTACGTCAACACGCCGTTCCGCGACCAGTCGGCGCTGCCCAACTTCGACTCGGCGGGCAAGGACTTCAACTTCGACTCGATGTTCTCGGACAACGCCTTCTCGGGCATCGACCGCGTCTCCGACTCGCACCAGATCACCGCCGGCGTCATCTCGCGGCTGCTCGACGACAACGGCGCCGAGGCCATGCGCGTGGGCATGGCGCAGCGCTACCTGCTGCGCACGCAGCGCATCACGCCCGAGGGGCCGCCGCTCAGCCAGCGCTTCTCCGACCTCTACCTGCTGGGCGCGGCCAGCCTGGCGCACGGCATCTCGGTCGACGGCGCGCTGCAGTACAGCACCGACATCCAGCGCCCGGTGCGCACCGTCGCCTCGGCGCGCTGGAGCCCGGGCGAGTTCCGCACGATCGGCGCCACCTACCGGCTGACGCGCGGCTCGACCGAGCAGCTCGAACTGGCCTGGCAATGGCCGGTCTGGAAGTCGGCCGCGGGCCCGGCGGCGGCGGCCGGCGGCGGCGGCCACCGCAGCAGCAACACCTGCGGCGGCACCTGGTACACCGTGGGCCGCGTCAACTACAGCCTGCGCGACAGCCGCGTCACCGATTCCATCCTCGGCCTCGAATACGACGCCGGCTGCTGGATCATGCGCGTGGTCGCCGAGCGGCTGTCCACCGGGCGCAGCGAAGCCACCACGCACATCCAGCTGCAGCTGGAACTGGTGGGCCTGTCGCGCCTGGGCTCCAACCCGCTGAAGGTCTTGAAGGACAATATTCCGGGTTACCGCCTGCTGCGCGAAGAGCCCAGCGAAACGACACCCGCGCCCCCACGCTATGACTGATTGCCTGCCCTGCCGGCGCGCCGCGGCCGCGGCCGCCGCCCCTTTGTTGGCCGCCTTGCTGGCCTTGACGGCGCCGGCCCAGGCCCTGGCCCAGGCCCAGACCGCGGCGCCCGGCCGCACCGCCGCCGCCGCGGTGGCGCCGCAGCGCCAGCCCGCGCCGCTGAACGGCGACTACATCGTGGCCGTCGTCAACCAGGAACTGGTGACCGCCGGCGAGGTCGAGCGCCGCATCGAGCGCGCCCAGCAAGAAGCCGCGCAGCGCACCGGCGTGCGGCTGCCGCCGGAGTCCGAGCTGCGCCAGCAGGCGATGGACTCGCTGATCGACGAGCGCGTGCTGGTCACCTATGCCCGCGATTCGGGCGCGCGCGTCGAAGAGCCCGACCTCGACCGCGCGGTGCTGAGCATCGCGCAGCAGAACCAGCTCACGCTGGAGCAGATGCGCGATCGCATGCGCGCCGACGGCATCGACTACGCGCGCTTTCGCGCCAACCTGCGCGACCAGATGCTGGTCGAGCGCGTGCGCGAGCGCGAGGTCTACCAGCGCATCCGCATCAGCGACCTGGAGATCGACCGCCTGGTCGACCAGCAGCGCGCCGCCGCGCAGGCCGATGCCGAGCTGAACATCGCGCAGATCCTCGTCACCGTGCCCGAGAACGCCAGCGCCGCCGAGCGCGAGGCCCGCAAGGCGCGCGCCGAAGCCGCGCTGGCGCGCGTGCGCGCCGGCGAAGACTTCGCCAAGGTGGCGGCTGAGCTGTCGGAAGACGGCAACCGCGCCAAGGGCGGCGAGATCGGCCTGCGGCCGGCGTCGCGCCTGCCCGACCTGTTCGTCGACGCGGTGCGGCCGCTGGCACCCGGCGAGATCACGCCGACGCTGGTGACCAGCGGCGCCGGCTACCACGTGCTGAAGCTGCTGGACCGCCGCGACGGCGGCGCGTTGCGCGTGGCGCAGACGCATGCGCGGCACATCCTGCTGCGCACCTCGCAGCAGCTCACGGCCGAGGCGGCCAGCCGCCGGCTGGACGAGCTGCGGCGGCAGATCGAATCGGGCGCGCGCAGCTTCGACGAAGCAGCGCGCCAGGTCTCCGACGACGGCAGCGCCGCCAACGGCGGCGACCTCGGCTGGGCCGGGCCGGGCCAGTTCGTGCCCGAGTTCGAAGACGCGATGAACAAGCTGCCGCTGGGCGGCATCTCGGCGCCGGTGGTCTCGCGCTTCGGCGTGCACCTGATCCAGGTGCTGGAGCGCCGCGAGGTGGCGCTGGAGACCAAGCAGTTGCGCGAGCAGGCGCGCAACCTGCTGCGCGAGCAGAAGTTCGACGAAGCCTACGGCGAGTGGGCGCGCGAGCTGCGCGCCCGCGCCTACGTGGAGATGCGCGAGCCGCCGTTGTGACGCGGCCGCCGCGGCCGCGATGAAGCACCTCCCGCGCAAGCGCTTCGGCCAGCACTTCCTGGTCGACGACGCGGTCACCGAGGCGATCGCCGACGCCATTGCGCCGCGGCCCGGGCAGCGGCTGGTGGAGATCGGCCCCGGCCTCGGCGCCTTGACCGAGCCGCTGCTGGCGCGCGGCGCGGCGCTGACCGTGATCGAGCTCGACCGCGACCTCGCCGCGCACTGGCGGCGCGACGGCCGCGTCGACGTGATCGAGGCCGACGTGCTGACGGTCGATTTCCGAGCCCTGGCCGCCGCCGACCCCGCCGCGCCGCTGCGCGTGGTCGGCAACCTGCCCTACAACATCTCCACGCCCATCCTCTTTCACCTGCTGCCGCAGGCCGGCCGCGTGGCCGACCAGCACTTCATGCTGCAGAAGGAAGTGGTGGCGCGCATGGTCGCCGGCCCCGGCCACAAGGACTACGGGCGGCTGTCGGTGATGCTGCAGTGGCGCTATGCGATGGAGTGGGTGCTGGACGTGGCGCCCGAGGCCTTCGACCCGCCGCCGCGGGTGGATTCGGCGGTGGTGCGCATGCGGCCATTGGCCGAGCCGGCGCCGCTGCGCGAGGCGCTGCTGTCCGAGCTGGTGACCGTCGCCTTCTCGCAGCGCCGCAAGCTGCTGCGCCACACGCTGGGGCGCTGGCTGCAGGCGCGCGGCGTCGAGGGTTTCGAGCTGCAGCGCCGCGCCGAAGAGGTGCCGGTGGCCGAGTACCTGGCGCTGGCCGCGCGGGTGCAGTCGCTCGAAGCGCCGCCGCCCGGCTGATCGGTCAGACGAAGCGGATCGGCCCGTACCAGGCCTGCGCGCGGCTGCGCGTGTTGTCGGCGTCGGTCATCACCGCCACCGATTGCAGCGGGCCCGGCGCCTCGCCGAAGGCACGCTGGAAGTCGGCCGCCAGCTCGCGGCGGTGGTCGCGCCAGCGGCCCAGCCCGGCGCTGCCGCTGTCGACCACGATCTTGCGCACGCGGTCGCTGCGCGGGCTGATCAGCACCGATTCCAGCGGCGCGCCGTTGGACCAGACGTACATCAGCGTGGCATAGGGCGGCGGCTCGCCGGTCAGCGCCTCGGCCAGCTCGAACATCAGCCGCGTGCGCTGCGGCAGCCGCGAGACGTCGCCGCCGAAGCCCAGCAGCAGCCGCACCGGCGAGTCGGCGCGCTCGGCCTGGCTGAGGTTGGCGCCGGCGATGAGCTGGTCCACCCACCACGAGAACGCCAGCGCGCCCAACGGCTCCGGCGGCCGCTGCAGCCGCCGCCGCCACAGGCTGGCCGAGCCTTCGGCCTGCGCGGCCAGCGCCTGCCGGCCTTCCTTCAGCTCCCAGTGGTAGCGCGTGGCCGCCTTGCCCGGCAAAGCCACGGCGTGCCAGTCGTCGGCGGCGGGCGGCGGCGGGGAGCTCGCGCAACCAGCGGCCAGCGCGCCGCCGCCCAGCAGCAGGTGTCGGCGGCGCACGGCGTTCAGCCGCCTACGCCGCGTTGAGCCACATCGAAGTGTCGAAGGCGCTGCACATCATCGGCATGTTCATGCCGAAGTTGGGGTTCACGCCGTTCTTGGCCACGGCCACCTTGGGCGCCGGCTTGGGCGCGGCGGCAGGGGCAGTGGCGTTGGTGACTTGGGCCGTCTCAGCAGCCCGCTCCCATGACCCGATTTCCTGGGAGCGGGCTACTGAAAAGAATAGAAACACCGGAACGGTATTCGTCGTTCGCCCCAGAAGTCGGCCGCGTCGCGGAAGACGTCGAGCAACTGCTCGCGCGCCTCGCGGTCGAAGCGCGGGTTGTCGGGCAACTGCTCCAGCACCACCACGAAGCCCGGCTGCTGGCCGGCCTTGTGCACGAGGTCGGTCATGCAGTCGTAGAGCGCGTCGAGGTTCTTGCCGAAGTGCACCGGGAAGGTGAAGGCCGTGGCGATCTGCTCGAGCACGTCCTGCTTGGTCTGTGCCAGCGACAGGTTGGCGTACAAAAAGTGCTGGCCCACCTCTTCGGCGGCCTTCATCAGGTCGTCGACGCGGTAGGCCCGAATCGCCTGCACGATGTTCGGACGGACGGTCTGCAAAAGCATGGTCGCCTTCCTCCTTCAGTCAATCAATTGAAGATGAACCAAGAACAAGGCCGTTCACGGCGCGATGCGGGCGAAGCTCGCGTAGTGGTCGGCGGTGTAGTAACAGGCTTCGGGTTCGCTCGGCCGTTCGCCGCCGCAGATGATTCGGCGGGCACCGCGGTCGCGCGATCCGGGGGTTCTGACCGTGTATTCCCGGTAGTGGCCTCGCCGCTTGGCCGGCAGCAGCCGTTCGCGGTTGCCGAACACGCTGCCATCCTTGGCGTACGGGAAGGGGCCGCCCTGGCGGATGCGCTGTGCCGTGGCCTGCGCTTCTGACGGCAGCGACGACAGCGACACCTCGGGCAGATCGAAGCCCCGAGGCCTGGCCTGCAGACCGGAACCGGAGGCCAGGCAAACAGCGGCGATGAAAGCGAGCCCTGACTTGCGAAGCGCAGACCCCCAAGAGGCCGATCCGGTGAAAGACACGGGAGAACCCTGAAAGCGAAGGCGCGATGCTAGCCGAGCCCCCCTAAAAACTCAAGCCGGTGCCCAAAAAACGGGCACCACGACCCGGGGATTTGTGAGCACCCGCTTACTCCATCGACCTTGTCGTTCAAGGCGCCCGACAGCCGGCCGGCCCGCTCGGACGAGCGGCGCGGCGCACGCCCCAAGGGCGTGCACGCGGCGGCGCCGCCTCAGCGCGCCGCATCAGCGCGCGCCGTTGGCGGCCGCAGCGCTTCAGCGCGCCGCGTTGGCGGCTGCGGCCCTTCAGCGCGCCGCGTTGGCGTCCGCCACCGTCAGCGCCGTCAGGTTGACGATGCGGCGGACCGTGGCCGACGGCGTCAGGATGTGCACCGGCAGGTTGGCGCCCAGCAGCACCGGGCCGATGGCGATGCCGCCGCCGGCGGCCGTCTTCAGCAGGTTGTAGGCGATGTTGGCGGCGTCGATGGTGGGCAGCACCAGCAGGTTGGCGTCGCCGTGCAGCGTGCTGTTGGGCATTTGCGCGCGGCGGGCGGCGCCGTCCAGCGCCACGTCGCCGTGCATCTCGCCGTCGACCTCCAGCCACGGCGCCTGCTCGCGCAGCAGCGCCAGCGTGCGCCGCATCTTGACGGCGCTGGGCGCGTCGCTGGTGCCGAAGTTGCTGTGCGACAGCAGCGCCGCCTTGGGCGTGATGCCGAAGCGCACCATCTCCTCGGCGGCCATCGCGGTGATTTCGGCCAGTTGTTCCGGCGAGGGGTCGACGTTGACGTGGGTGTCGACCAGGAAGACCTGCCGCCCGGGCAGCATCAGCCCGTTCATGCAGGCGTAGACGGGCACGTTCTGCGAGGTGCCGGGGCTGCCGCCGGGGCGCTTGCCGATGACCTGGTCGATGTAGTGCAGGTGGCTGGCCGTCGTGCTCCAGGTGCCGCACAGCATGCCGTCGACCTCGCCCTTGTGCAGCAGCATGCAGCCGATCAGCGTCAGCCGGCGCCGCATCTCGATCTTGGCCATCTGCACCGTGATGCCCTTGCGCTCGGTCATGCGGTGGTAGGTCTGCCAGAAGTCGCGGTAGCGGTGGTCCTGCTCGACGTTGACGATGTCGTAGTCGACGCCTTCCTTCAGCCGCAGCCCGAAGCGCTCGGCGCGCTGGGCGATCACCTCCGGGCGGCCGATCAGCGTGGGCCGCGCCAGGCCTTCGTCCACCACCACCTGCACGGCGCGCAGCACGCGCTCTTCCTCGCCCTCGGCGTAGGCCACGCGCTTGCGCGCTGCCTTCTTGGCCAGCGTGAAGATGGGCTTCATCGTGTTGCCCGAGGCGTAGACGAAGCCCTGCAGCCGCTCGCGGTAGGCGGGCATGTCGGCAATCGGCCGCAGCGCCACGCCCGAGTCGACCGCCGCCTGCGCCACCGCCGGCGCGATCTTCATCATCAGCCGCGGGTCGAAGGGCTTGGGGATCAGGTACTCGGGCCCGAAGCTCAAGGTGGCGCCGGCATAAGCCGCGGCCACCACCTCGCTCTGCTCGGCCTGCGCGAGGTCGGCGATGGCGTGCACCGCGGCGATCTCCATCGCGTCGGTGACCGTGGTCGCGCCGCAGTCGAGCGCGCCGCGGAAGATGTACGGGAAGCACAGGACGTTGTTGACCTGGTTCGGGTAGTCGGTGCGGCCGGTGGCGATGATGGCGTCGTCGCGCACCGCCTTCACTTCCTCTGGCAGGATCTCCGGCGTCGGGTTGGCCAGCGCGAAGATCACCGGCGAGCGCGCCATCGCCGCCACCATCGGCGCCTTCAGCACGCCGCCGGCCGACAGGCCCAGGAAGACGTCGGCGCCGGGCATCACCTCGGCCAGCGTGCGCAGCGCGGTCGGCTGCGCGAAGAAGGCCTTGTCCTCGTCCATCAGCTCGGTGCGGCCTTCGTAGACCACGCCGGCGAGGTCGGTCACCCAGACGTTCTCGCGCCGCACGCCCAGCTTGACCAGCAGGCCCAGGCAGGCCAGCGCCGCGGCGCCGGCGCCCGAGGCCACCACCTTGATCTCGCTGATCGACTTGCCCACCACCTTCAGCGCGTTCAGCAGCGCCGCGCCGACGACGATCGCGGTGCCGTGCTGGTCGTCGTGGAAGACGGGGATCTTCAGCCGCTTGCGCAGCTCGCGCTCGACGTAGAAGCAGTCGGGCGCCTTGATGTCTTCGAGGTTGATGCCGCCGAAGGTGGGCTCGAGCGCGGCGATCACGTCGACCAGCTTGTCCAGGTTCTTCTCGTTGACCTCGATGTCGAAGACGTCGATGCCGGCGAACTTCTTGAACAGCACGCCCTTGCCTTCCATCACCGGCTTGGCCGCCAGCGGGCCGATGTCGCCCAGGCCCAGCACCGCGGTGCCATTGGTGACCACCGCCACCAGGTTGCCGCGCGCGGTGTAGCGAAAGGCGTTGCCCGGGTCGGCCACGATCTCCTCGCAGGCGGCGGCCACGCCGGGCGAGTAGGCCAGCGCCAGGTCGCGCTGGTTGAGCATCTGCTTGGTGGCGGCGACGGCGATCTTGCCCGGCACCGGAAACTCGTGGTACTCCAGCGCCGCGCGCCGCAGTTCGGCGCGCTTTTCTTCGTAGCTCGACATGGCTTGTCTCCGACCGGGGGCCGCGATTCTAGGGGCGCGAGTCTGCCCCCGGCGGCGCGCCCGATGCATGCGCAAAACTGCGTATCAGCCCTGACCCCGGCGCGGCCAATACTCGCTGCGTGGCCCGTGTCCTGCCGCCCCTCGCCTCCGAAGCCGCGCCGCCGCGGCCGGCGCGGCGCGGCCCGCGCCGGCGCACGCTGTGGACGCTGCTGCTGCTGCTGCTGCTGGTGGCGCAAAGCCTGCTGGTGGCGCTGACGGTGAGCTACGAGTCCAGCCGCAGCCAGGACGAGATCGACGCCATCGGCGCCGAGGTGGCGCTGCAGATGCGGCGCGAGCTGCTGCGCAGCCTGCAGCAGTTGCAGGCGCTGCCGTGGTCGGGCCCGGGCGCGGCCGACTGGCCGCCGGCCGCCGTGGCGCTGATGCGCCAGCACGCCGAGCTGTTGCGCGTGGAGCGCCGCGGCGAGGCGCTGCAGGTCGAGCACTTCGTCGACAGCCCGCTGCAGGCGCCGCTGTTCGTGCAGATGGCGCGCCGCGACCTCAGCACCGACACCGAGCTCACCTGCCTGGCGGCGCGCCGCCAGGCGCTGGCGCTGTTCTCGCGCAGCTACTACGTGCCGCAGGGCGAAGGCCAGGGGCTGGAGGTGGTGGACCTGTGCATCCCGCTGGTGCGTGCCGGCCAGAACGACGGTTATGTGGTCGGCAGCTTCGGGCTGCCGCAGTTGCTGGACGGCCTGATGACGGCGCAGCACGCGCGCCACGCGGAAGTGACCGTGATCGAAGGCGACGGCGCCCGCCTGGCGCGCGCCGGCGGGCCGCGCGGCGCCGGCATCTACCTGGCCGAGCGGCTGGTCGACCTGCCGGGCAACCCGCTGCGCCTGCGTGCCGACAGCGCCGCCGGCCGGCCCAGCCTGATTCCCAACCTGATGCTGGCGCTGGTGCTGGGCCTGTCGATCGCGCTCTTCGCCGTGGTGCTGGCGCTGGCGCGCGACGTGCGCCGCCGCGCCGACGCCGAGCGTGCGCTGGCCGAGGCGCTGTCGCTGCGCAAGGCGATGGAGGATTCGCTGATCACCGGGCTGCGCGCGCGCAACCTCGACGGCGAGGTGACCTACGCCAACCCGGCCTTCTGCGCGATGGTGGGCTTCTCGGCCGACGAGCTGCGCAGCGCGGTGCCGCCGTACTGGCCGCCGGAGTTCGTCGAGCAATACCAGCAGCGCCAGGACCTGCGCCGCCACGCCGCGCTGGCCGACCAGCAGCGCGAAGGCACCGAGACCGTCTTCATGCGCCGCGGCGGCGAGCGCTTTCCGGTGATGGTGTACGAGGCGCCGCTGCTCGACGCGCAGGGCCGCCACACCGGCTGGATGAGCACCGTGCTCGACATCAGCGCGCAGCGCCGCGTGGAGGAGCTGTCGCGCCAGCAGCAGGACCGGCTGCAGGCCAGCGCCCGGCTGGCCACCGTGGGCGAGATGGCTTCCCTGATGAGCCACGAGCTGAACCAGCCGCTGGCCGCCATCGCCAGCTACGCCACCGGCTCGCTGAACCTGCTGGACGACCCCGAGCCGCAGGCCGCCGCGCCGCTGCTCCATCAAGCGCTGGAACGCATTGCCGAGCAGGCCGAGCGCGCCGGCCGCATCATCAAGAGCGTGCACAGCTTCGTGCGCCGCCGCGAGCAGCAGCGCGAGACCATCGCCGCCGACCTGCTGCTCGAAGGCGTGCTGCCGCTGGTGCGGCTGCAGGCGCGCAAGAGCGGCACGCGCATCGAGCTGGACCTGCCGCCGCGCGCGCCGCGCGTGCACTGCGACCGCACGATGGTCGAGCAGGTGCTGATCAACCTGACGCGCAACGCCATCCAGGCGATGGAGAACGACACCGCGCTCGAAGACCGCGTCCTGAGCCTGCGCGTGCGCAAGCCGCATGCCGGCTGGGTGAGCTTCCACGTCGCCGACCGCGGCCCCGGCATCGCGCCCGAGGTGGCGGCGCGCCTGTTCACGCCCTTCTTCACGACGCGCAGCGAAGGCATGGGCCTGGGCCTGAGCCTGTGCCGCACGGTGATCGAGCAGCATGGCGGCGCCTTCGACTTCGGCCCCGCGCCGGCGCCGGCCGCGCACGGCACCGAGTTCCGCTTCACGCTGCCCACGCCCCGGCAGGCAGAATCGAGGGAGCCGCCGCCCTCGATCCATGCCGCTGACGCTTGACCCCCAGCTCGGACTGCCCGTCGTCTACCTCGTCGATGACGAGGAGGTGGTGCGCGACGCGCTGGCCTGGCTGCTGCGCTCGCGCCGGCTGCTGTCCGAAGGCTTTGCCAGTGCCGATGCGTTCGAGGCCTGGCTGGCGCCGCGCCTGGCCGACGGTGCCGACGCCTGGCCCGACGCGCCGGCCTGCCTGGTGCTGGACGTGCGCATGCCCGGCACCAGCGGGCTGGTGCTGTTCGAGCGCCTGGCCGAGCGCGGGCTGCTGCAGGCGCTGCCCATCCTCTTTCTCACCGGCCATGGCGACGTGCCCACCGCGGTGGCCGCGGTCAAGCGCGGCGCCTTCGACTTCGTCGAGAAGCCGTTCTCCAACAACGCGCTGGTCGACCGCATCGAGCAGGCGCTGACGCTCTCGGCCGCGGCGCTGGCGCAGCGCCGCGAGCGCCGCGCCGGCGCGCGCGCGCTGGCCGAGCTGACCGAGCGTGAGCGCGAGGTGATGGCGCTGGTGATCGCCGGCCGGCCCAACAAGCTGATCGCCGACGAGCTGTCGATCAGCGTGCGCACGGTGGAAGTGCACCGCTCGCGGGTGTTCGAGAAGATGAACGTCAAGTCGGCGGTCGAACTGGCCAACAAGCTGCGCGACGGCGGGCATTGAGCGGCCGCAGACCGATGGGTGAGTTCGAGCTGATCGAGCGTTATTTCAGCCGCCCGCCGCGGCGCGCCGCGCTGGGCGTAGGCGACGACTGCGCGCTGTTCGCGCCCGCTGCCGGCCAGCAGCTGGCGGTGTCCAGCGACCTGCTGGTCGAAGGGCGGCACTTCCTGTCCACCGTGGCGCCCGAGCGCCTGGGCCACAAAGCGCTGGCCGTCAACCTGAGCGACCTGGCCGCCTGCGGCGCCGAGCCGCTGGGCTTCACGCTGGCGCTGGCACTGCCGCGTGCCGACGAGGCCTTCGTCGCGCCGCTGTCGCAAGGCCTGCTGGCGCTGGCCGACCGCTACGCCATCGACCTGCTGGGCGGCGACACCACCGCCGGCCCGCTGGCCCTGTGCATCACCGTCTTCGGCCAGGTGCCGCCGGGCCAGGCGCTGCTGCGCAGCGGCGCGCGCGCCGGCCACACGCTGTGGGTCAGCGGCCGGCTCGGCGACGCGCGGCTGGCGCTGGAGGTCTTCCGCGGCCGCTTGCGCCTGGGCGGCGACGACTTCGAGCAGGTGCGCCTGGCGATGGAATGCCCCGAGCCGCGCATCGCGCTGGGCCTGGCCCTGCGCGGCATCGCCAGCAGCGCGATCGACCTGAGCGACGGGCTGCTCGGCGACCTCGGCCACGTGCTGCGGCGCTCGGCCGTCGGCGCCTGCATCGAGCTGGCCGCCTTGCCGCGCAGCGCGCTGCTGGCGGCGCAGCCCGACGAGCTGCAGCGCAGCTGCTTGCTGCACGGCGGCGACGACTACGAGCTGCTGTTCACCGCCCCGCCGGCGCTGCAGGCGCAGGTGCTCGCCGCCGGCGCGCGCGCCGGCGTTGCCGTCACCGCCATCGGCCGCATCGAGGCCGAGCCGGGCCTGCGCCTGCTCGACGCGCAGGGCCGGCTGCAGACCGTGCAGCCGCAAGGCTTCGACCATTTCGCGGCCTGAGGACACGCCGGCATGAAGGCCACCGCCCGCTTCATGCTGGGCCACCCGGCGCGCTGGATCGCGCTCGGCTTCGGCAGCGGCCTGTCGCCCAAGGCGCCGGGCACCGTGGGCACGCTGTGGGCCTGGGCGGCCTTCCTGGTGCTGGACCGCTGGCTCGGCGATGCCGCCTGGGCGGCGCTGATCGTCGCCTCGCTGCTGGTCGGCTGGTGGGCCTGCACCCGCACCGCGCAGCAGCTGGCGGTGGCCGACCCCGGCGCCATCGTCTGGGACGAGGTGGTCGCGTTCTGGATCGTGCTGTGGCTGCTGGCGCCGGCCGCGTGGTGGCAGCAGCTGGCGGCGTTCGCGCTGTTCCGCTACTTCGACGCCGCCAAGCCCGGCCCGGTGGGCTGGGCCGACCGCCGCTTCAAGCAGCGCGCCGGCCAGCCCATCGGCTGGGCGCAAGGCTTCGGCATCCTGTTCGACGACCTCGTGGCCGCCTTGTCCACGCTGCTCTTCATCGCGCTATGGATCCGCATCTGGAACTGGTGAACACCGAGCCGCTGGTGCTGGACCTCGCCGAGGCGCTGCGCCGCCGGGGCCTGTGCATCGCCGCCGCCGAAAGCTGCACCGGCGGGCTGATCGCCGCCGCCTGCACCGCGGTGGCCGGCTCCAGCGACTGGTTCGAGCGCGGCTTCGTCACCTACAGCAACCGGGCCAAGACCGAGCTGCTGGGCGTGCCCGAGGCGCTGCTGCAGGCGCACGGCGCCGTCAGCGAGCCGGTGGCGATGGCGATGGCCGCCGGCGCGCTGCAGCGCGCGCCGGTGCAGCGCGCGGTGGCCGTCACCGGCATCGCCGGCCCCGGCGGCGCGGTGCCCGGCAAGCCGGTGGGTACGGTGTGGCTGGCGCTGGCGCAGCCGGACCGCACCGAGGCCTGGCGGCTGCAGCTCGATGGCGACCGCGCCGCCGTGCGCCACGCCACCGTGGTGGCGGCGCTGCAGGCCTTGCGGCGCAGCGTCTAACGCTTGAATTGAACGGCTGGATCAGGCCGGCAGCGCCGCCGTCTCGGTGACGGCCACGCCGTCGCGCACCAGCCAGGCTTCGAAGGCCGGCGCCGGCACCGGCGTGCCGTGCCAATGGCCTTGCTGGCGCGCGCAGCCGCGCTGCAGCAGCCAGTCGCGCTGGGCCGCCGTCTCCACGCCTTCGGCCACCACCTCGATGCCCAGCGCGCGCGCCATCGCGAGCATCGCCTCGGCCAGCGCGCAGTCTTCGGCCACGGCGGGCAGGCCGCGCACCAGGCTGCAATCGATCTTCAGCCGCTCGGGCCGCAACGTCTTGAGCTGCGACAGCGACGAATAGCCGGTGCCGAAATCGTCGATCGTCAGCGCCAGGCCGAGCGCGCGCCAGCGCGCCAGCGCGCGCGGCACGCCGCCGCTTTCCTGCAGGAAGGTGTCTTCGGTGATCTCCAGCTCCAGCTGCGCCGGCGACAGCCCGTGGCGCTGCAGCGCGTCGCGCAGCGTGTCCGACAGCGCCGGGCTGCGCGCCTGCTGCACGCTGAGGTTGATCGCCAGCCGCCCCGGCTGCAGGCCGGCGCCCACCCAGTGGGCGAGGTCGGTGCAGGCGGCGTTGAGCACCCAGGCGTCGATGTCGCACATCAGGCCGCACTGGCGCGCGCCCTCGATGAAGTCGGCCGGCACCAACAGCCCGCGCCGCGGGTGGCGCCAGCGCAGCAGCGCCTCGCAGCCGACCACGCGGCCGGCGGCGGCGTCGACCACCGGCTGGTAGTGCAGCTCGAACTCGTCGCGCTCCAGCGCCAGGCTCAGCTCGCGCTCGGTGGCGATGCGCACGCGCAGCGCCTGGTCCATGCCCGGCTGGTAGAAGCTGTAGAGGCCGCGGCCGAGGCTCTTGCTGCGGTCCAGCGCCAGCGCCGCGGCGCGCGCCAGGCCTTCGAAGTCCTGCCCGTCCGACGGGTACATCGCCACGCCGACGCTGGCCGACAGGCTGACCACGTGGCCGGCGTGCGCCAGCTCCAGCGGCTCTTCCACGGCGCGCAGCAGCCGCTCGGCGGCGCTGGCCACGCGGTCCCAGCCGTCGGGGCCGGGCAGCAGCACCAGGAACTCGTCGCCGGCGCCGCGGCAGATGAAGTCGGCGTCGCGCACGCAGGCCGCCAGCCGGCGGCCCATGCCGCTGAGCAGCTCGTCGCCGGCGGCGTGGCCCAGCGTGTCGTTGAAGGTGCGGAAGCGGTCCAGCCCGATCTGCAGCAGCGCCAGCGAGCGCCCGCCGCGGCGCGCCTGCGCGGCCTCGTGGCCGAACAGCTCCTGCATCAGCGCGCGGTTGGGCAGGCCGGTCAGCGCGTCCAGCATCGAAGCCTTGTGCAACTGCGCGTCGCTGGCGCGCAGCTGCGTCTGCAGCGTGGCCAGGTGCTCGCGCAGGCCGTCGACCTGGCGCGCCAGCGGCGCGAAATCGTCGCCCGCCGGCCATTGCAGCGCCGGCAGCGGGCGGCCGCCGAGCAGCCCTTGCAGGTGGCTGAGCAGCCGCTGCAGCGGCCAATCGAACCGGCGGTCCAGCAGCCACAGGCACAGCCCGGCGGCGGCCACGGCTTGCACCGTCACCATCAGCAGCACGGCCGCGCGGTGGCGTTGCAGCGCCTCGGCTGCGCCCGGCGCCAGCGCCAGTTCGGCGGCCAGCCAGCCCAGCGCCGGCAGCAGCAGGCCGGCGCCCAGCGCCAATAGCAAGGCCGAGCGCAGGCTCGGGGCGCGGGAGCGGGCGGACGGATCGGGCATGCGGTCGGTTTCGGCCATCGCGGCCGCAGCTTGAGCGGTAACCTCGGCGCGATGGACGTGTTGTTGTGCGGAGACCTCGACGCCGGGGAAGCGCTGGCCTGGCAGCAGGCCTTGTCGCAGGCGCTGCCCGAACTGCGCTGGCACGACGTGGCGCAGGCGCGCGCGCGGCCCGAGGCGATCAGCGCCGCGCTGGTGGCCAACCCGCCGCCGGGCAGCCTGCAGGGGCTGCCGCGCCTGGGCCTGATCCAGTCGCTGTGGGCCGGCGTCGACCGCCTGCTGGCCGACCCCACACTGCCGGCCGGCGTGCCGCTGGCGCGCATGGTCGACCCTGCCATGAGCCAGGCGATGGCCGAGACCGCGCTGTGGGCCACGCTGGCGTTGCAGCGCGACTTCTTCGTCTATGCCCGCCAGCAGCGCCAGGGCCGCTGGCAGCAGCACCCGCAGCGCCGCGCCGACGAATGGCCCGTGCTCGTCCTCGGCCAGGGCGCGATGGGCGGCACCGCGGCGCGCGCGCTGCAGGCCGCCGGCTTCCCGGTGCAGGCCTGGTCGCGCGGCGCCGGCGCCGCCGCCTTGCAGCAGGCGCTGCCGCGCGCGCGGGTGCTGATCAACCTGCTGCCGCTGACGCCGGCGACCAGCGGCATCCTGAACGCCGCGCTGTTCAACGCCCTGCCGCGCGGCGCGGCGCTGGTCAACCTGGCACGCGGCGGCCACCTGGTCGAGGCGGATTTGTTGACGGCGCTGGCCGATGGCCGGCTGTCGCACGCGGTGCTGGATGTCTTCGGCCACGAGCCACTGCCGCCCGCGCACCCGTTCTGGCGCCACGAGCGCATCACCGTGCTGCCGCACGTCGCCGCGCAGACCGACCTGCGCAGCGCCGCCGCCGTGGCCGCCGCCAACCTGCGCGCGCTGCGCGATAGGCAGCCGCTGCGGCATCTGGTGGAGCGCGGGCGGGGGTACTAGTTGACAGCAGGCGGCAGGCTCTCCGCGTTGCAGGAAACCATTCTGCTTCGTAATTTGTTGATTCAGAACCGTTTCTTGCGTTCAATCGCTTGTTTCCGAGGGCTGGGAATGACAAGCGCGGCCCGGCTGCAGCTTTTCGTAGAGGGTGCGACTGATTAATGAAAACGTCTCTTCGTTAATTAGTGAAGAGCTTGAGGTAACGATCGAAGACGTACACGCGGTCCCGCATCTGGCCCGTGGCCTCGGTCAAGATGGCCTTGGCGCTGAGGTCCCGCCCCAGGGCCTGCGCCGTTGGCGTCGATGAAAGGGTGGATGGTCTCGATCAGCGCCGGCACGCCATCGTGCGCAGGTCGAATGAAGGCCGCGTGGGCCAGACTGGAGCCGCCGATCCCGTTCTGCGAGCGGCGGAACTCGCCCGGCTGCTTGTGCTCGCCGCGCACAGCAGCGGGTTCGACAGCGGCAGCGGCTTCAGGTCGACGATGGCCTGATTCATGGCGGCCACGTCGTTGCGTACCTCGCGCCAGTCGTCGCGCTTCTCGGGGCAGATCTGCTCTTCCGGCAGCACCGCGTCCTCGATGCCGGTCTGCGTGCCTTCGATCGGGCTCGACCCTTGAGCGTCACCACCTTCGCGTCCGGATCGATGCGATGGCCGTGCGCTCAGCGCAGCGCCAGCGCCGGCGTTCGCGTGCCGCCAACGCCGCCCGGCCGCGAAGCTGGCGGCACGGGCCGCAGCGGCGCCACCATCATCAACACCAGCCGGCGCAGCGCGTCCCAGGGGTCCAGCGGCCAATCGGGATGGCGCAGGCCCTTGACGAGGCCGTCGCAGATGCTGGCGGCTTGCAGCCAGTGGGCGAGCTGGTGGTCGGCCAGCTGCGGCAGCACGCGCTCGAAGAGCTTTTCCTTCAGGCCCCAGACGCGCGCCTCGCGCAGCGCCAGCGGCAGCGGGCGGCCGGCGTCCACCGCCTCGCGCAGGCGGCGCAGCGCGCGGATGTCCTCGGCCAGCGTCCAGTGCACCAGCACCGGCGCCTCGCCCTCGGCGCGCAGGCCGTCGAGCATGCGCAAGGCACGTGAAACGTTGCCCGCGAGGATCGCCTCGCCGAGCTTGAAGACGTCGTAGCGGGCGACGTTGAGCACCGCGGCCTCGACCTGCTCGAAGCCGAGCTCGCCGCCGGGGTACAGCAGCGCCAGCTTCTGCAGCTCTTGGTGGGCGGCCAGCAGGTTGCCTTCCACGCGGTCGGCGAAGAAGGCCAGGGTCTGCGCGCCGGCCTCGCCGCCCTGCACGCGCTGGCCCTGGCGCGCCAGGCGCTGCGCCAGCCATTGCGGCAAGGCCTTGCGCTCGACGGGCTCGACGCGCACGCTGACGCCAGCGGCGTCGAGCGCGCCGAACCACGCGCTCTTGAGTTGCTGGCCGTCCAGGCGCGGCAGGCTGACGAGCGTCAGCACGTCGTCGGACAGCGCCTGGCAATAGCGCTGCAAGGCGTCGGAGCCGTCCTTGCCGGGCTTGCCGCCGGGGATGCGGATTTCGATCAACTGGCGCTCGGCGAACAGGCTCATCGCCTGCGCGGCGCCGAGCACGGCGCTCCAGTCGAAATGCGCGCCGCCGGCGTTGAAGACCTGGCGCTCGGCATAACCCGCCAAGCGGGCGGCCGTGCGAATCGCATCGCCGGCCTCCTGGGCCTGCAGCGGCTCGTCGCCGTGGACGACGTACAGCGGCCTCAGGCCCCGTTCGAGCTGGGCCTGCAACTGGTCGGCGCGGACCTGCATCGCGGCGCGACGTCTACAGGCGCACGCTGGCCAGGCGGCGCAGCACCTGGGCGACGATGTCGGACTGCATGTCGCGGTAGAGGTCGGCCTCTTCGTACTGCTTGGCCAGGGCCTGGGTTTCGTTGTAGCTGAGGTCGCGCGCCAGCGCCAGCTCGGTGGGCGGCGTCAGCTCGCGGCCGGCCGGGGTGTGGGTGCGGAAGCGAAAGCGCAGGCGCAGGCTCAGCTCGCGCACCTGGGCCGCGGCGGTGGTGGCGACCACGCTGCGCTCGCGCACGTCGGTCAGCGCCTGCAGGATCAGCTCCGCGCGCGCCGGCTGCTCTTCCACCGTCACCTGGCGCGCCAGCAGCGCCGACTTCAGCTCGTCGTGCAGCGACGAGCGCTTCGCGAAGCCGGTCAGCGCGATGCTTCGAAAGCGCAGCGGCTCGGAGCCGCGCAGCTGGAAGCCGCAGCCGGACAGCAGCAGCGCGCCACCGCCGGCGGCGATCAGCGATCGCCGAGTCCGATCAAACGACGACATTGACGAGGCGGCCGGGGACGACGACGACTTTCTTCGCCGTCCGCCCTTCGGCGAAGCGGATGCATTCCGGGTGCGCCAGCGCGGCGGCTTCGATGGCACCGCGGTCGGCCGTCGCCGGCACGCGGATCTGGCCGCGCAGCTTGCCGTTGACCTGCAGCACCAGTTCCAGTTCGTCCTGCTCCAGCGCGCGCTCGTCGACCTCGGGCCAGGGCGCGTCGATCAGCTCGCCGAGCGCGGTCGCGAAGCCGAGGTCACGCCACAGCGCGAAGCAGATGTGCGGCGCCGCCGGGTACAGCGTGCGCAGCAGGATCGACAGGCCCTCGCGCACCACGGCGGCGTCGGCCGCCGTGCTGCTGGATCCGGCGACATCGGCCGGTGTGATGCTGGATCCGGCCGCGTTCGCGGCCGTGTCGGCCAACGCCGCGTCGTCCAGCGCATTGAGCATCTTCATCGCGCCGGAGACCACGGTGTTGTATTGCAGCCGCTCGTAGTCGGTGCTCACCTGGCGCAGCAGCTGGTGCAGCGTGCGCCGCAGGTCGATCGCGGCGCGGCTGGCGCCCGCGATGCCGGGCGCCGCCTGCGCGATGCGCGGCGCGCTCTTGACGCCGAAGGCCCACAGCCGGCGCAGGAAGCGGAACACGCCTTCGGCGCCGCTGTCGGACCAGGCCGCGCTCTGGTCGGGCGGCCCGGCGAACATCGTGAAGGTGCGCGCGGTGTCGGCGCCGAAGCGGGCGATGATGTCGCGCGGCTCGACGACGTTGTTCTTGCTCTTGGACATCTTCTCGATGCCGCCCAGCATCACCGGCAGGCCATCGGCCTTGGCCGTGGCGCCCTCGGGGTGGCCCTTGTCGTCGTAGCGGATGTCGACTTCCGACGGGTAGAACCAACGCTTCTTGCCGCCCTCTTCGTCGCGGTAGAAGCATTCGTTGAGCAGCATGCCTTGCGTGAACAGGCGCTTGAAGGGCTCGCCGTAGTTCACCAGGCCGAGGTCGCGCATGGCCTTGGTCCAGAAGCGCGCGTACAGCAGGTGCAGCACCGCGTGCTCGACGCCGCCGATGTACTGGTCCATCGGCATCCAGTAGTCGCTGCGCGCGTCGACCATGGCGTCGTCGCTGTCGGGGCAGCAGTAGCGCATCACGTACCAGGCGCTGTCGACGAAGGTGTCCATGGTGTCGGTCTCGCGCCGCGCCAGCTTGCCGCATTGCGGGCAGGGCACGTTGAGGAACGACGCGCTCTTGTTCAGCGGGTTGCCGCTGCCGTCGGGCACCAGGTCTTCGGGCAGCAGCACCGGCAGGTCCTTCTCGGGCACGGGCACCGATCCGCAGCTCGGGCAATGGATGATGGGGATCGGCGTGCCCCAGTAGCGCTGGCGGCTGATGCCCCAGTCGCGCAAGCGCCAGGTGGTCTTCTTCTCGCCCAGCCCCTTGGCGCGCAGCGCGGCGACGATGGCGTCCACCGCGCGCTTGTAGGGCAGGCCGCTGTAGTTGCCGCTGTTGACGGTGACGCCGTTGGTCTTGTCGGCGTACCAGTCCTGCCAGCGGTGGTAGTCGAAGTGCTCGCCGTCGACGTGCACCACCTCGGTGATCGGCAGCCCGTACTTCAGCGCGAAGGCGAAGTCGCGCTCGTCGTGCGCCGGCACGCCCATCACGGCGCCGTCGCCGTAGGTCATCAGCACGTAGTTGCCCACCCACAGCGGCACGGCCTCGCCGGTCAGCGGGTGCGTCACCGTCAAGCCGGTGGGCATGCCTTCTTTTTCGCGCAGCGCCAGCTCGGCTTCGGTGGTGCCGCCTTGCTTGCATTGTTCGACGAAGGCGGCCAGCGCCGGGTTGGCGGCCGCGGCGTGCGCGGCCAGCGGGTGCTCGGGCGCCACCGCGCAAAAGGTCACGCCCATGATGGTGTCGGCGCGCGTCGTGAAGACGTACATGCGGCCGCCTTGGATGAGTTCGCCCTTGGCATCGCGGATGTCGTGCGTGAAGGCGAAGCGCACGCCTTCGCTCTTGCCGATCCAGTGCTCCTGCATCAGGCGCACGCGCTCGGGCCAGCCTTCCAGGTAGTCGCGGTGCGTGGGGTCGTTGACGCCGGCCAGCAACTCGTCGGCGTACTGGGTGATGGCCAGGTAGTAGCCGGGGATCTCGCGCCGCTCGACCAGCGCGCCGCTGCGCCAGCCGCGGCCGTTTTCCACCTGCTCGTTGGCCAGCACGGTCTGGTCGACCGGGTCCCAGTTGACGATCTGCGTCTTCTTGTAGGCGATGCCTTTTTCCAGCATCTTCAGGAAGAACCACTGGTTCCACTTGTAGTAGCCGGGGTCGCAGGTGGCGATCTCGCGGCTCCAGTCGAAGGCCAGGCTCAGCGGCTGCATCTGGCTCTTCATGTCGGCGATGTTGGCGCGCGTCCACTCCGCCGGCGGGCGCTTGTTGTCGATGGCGGCGTTCTCGGCCGGCAGGCCGAAGGCGTCCCAGCCCATCGGCATCAGCACGTTGAAGCCCTTCATACGCAAGTAACGCGCCATCATGTCGTTGATGGTGTAGTTGCGCACGTGCCCCATGTGCAGCTTGCCGCTGGGGTAGGGCAGCATCGAGCAGGCGTAGAACTTGGGCCGGCGCTCGTCCTCGGTGACGCGGTAGGCGTCGCGCGCCGCCCAGTGGGCCTGCGCCGCGGTTTCGACTTCGGCGGGGACGTATTTCTCGTTCATGCGTCAATTGTAGGGACGGGTCCGCGCCCGGCCGGCGCGCCGCGCGGCGCCCGGCGCGGCCGCTTCGATGCGTGGAATAGCGCACGCCAAGCGGGCCAGTTTCGGCCTTTGCGGTTTGCGCCGGCTCAAGTCGGGCGCTCAACGGACGTAAGGCGTAGGGTGTTCTAGATGGGAGACCCCGCCTTGTCCAACCGACGATTCGCCTTGCGCCGCCTGCTGGCGGCCGCCGCGCTGAGCCTGTTCGCCGCCGCGCTGCCGACGGCCCCTGCCTACGCCCAGTCTGCCGGCGCCAGCGCCAAGCTGGCCCCCGAACTGCGCACGCTGCTGGCCGGCGGCACGGTGGCCGATGTCACCTGGCTGCGCAGCCTGAGCGGCCGGCCGCACGTGAAGGTGCTGATCGTCGCGCCGGGCAGCGTGGCGCCCGAACTCAGCGACCTGCGCCGCGACATCCTGGCCCGCGGCGGCTCGGTGCACCACAACTACGTCTCGCTGCGCGCGCTGTCGGCGATGGTGCCGGTGGCCGCGCTGCCGGCCTTGAGCGCCCGCAGCGACGTGCTGAGCATCACCCCCAACCGCCCGGCCTCGCGCACCGCCAGCCTGCTGCAGGCCGGCAGCGGCGCCGGCACCGAGCTGCAGGCGCTGGCCGGCGCCAGCGCGCTGGACGGCCGCGGCGTGGGCATCGCCATCCTCGATTCCGGCATCGACTGGAACCACCGCAGCTTCGCCGGCAGCGACGGCCGCAGCCGCGTGCGCGGCGCGGTCGACCTGGTGGCGCTGGGCCGCAGCTTCCCCGACGGCGGCTGGCGCGTCGGCGTCGACCTGTCGGCCACGCTGCAGGCCACGCTGGGCGGCGTGGCCGGGCTGCTGGGCGGCAAGCTGACGCTGCCGCCGACGACGCTGCGCGCCGACCCCTATGGCCACGGCAGCCACGTCGCTGCGGTGGCCGCCGGCGCCGGCGGCTATCAAAGCCCCGACAGCTCGGGCATCGCGCCGGGCGCCGACCTCTACGACGTGCGCGTGCTCGACGAGCGCGGCATCGGCAACACCGCCGACGTGCTGGCCGGCATCGACTGGGTGCTGCAGCGCAGCCGCACCACCAACATCCGCGTGATGAACCTGAGCCTGGGCGCGGCGTCGACCGATTCGTTCCTGCTCGACCCGCTGGCGCGCGCCGCGCGCGGCGCGGTGGCCGGCGGCCTGGTGGTGGTGGCGGCGGCCGGCAACTTCGGCCGCGACGCCAACGGCAACAAGGTCTACGGCACCGTCACCTCGCCCGGTCACGAGCCTTCGGTGATCACCGTCGGCGCGGCCAACCTGATGGACAGCGCCGGCCGCGTCGACGACGTCGTCACCAGCTTCAGCTCGCGCGGGCCGACGCGCGGCGCCTTCGCCTACGCCAGCGGCAAGCGCTGGGTCGACAACCTGATCAAGCCCGACCTGGTGGCCGCCGGCAACCGCGTGGTGGCGGCGCTGGCCAGCGACACCGTCGGCAACCGCCAGAACTGGAACCTGCTGGCCAGCAACTACCCGCAGCTGACCCAGGTGACGGGCGCGGCGCAGGCGCCGCGGCAGACGCTGATGCAGCTCAGCGGCACCTCGGTGGCGGCACCGGCGGTGGCCGGCGCGGCGGCCGTGCTGCTGCAGGCCAACCCCGGGCTGACGCCGCCGCTGGTGAAGGCCATCCTGCAGTACACCGCCCAGCCGCTGCCGATGGCCGGGCTGCTGGAGCAGGGCACCGGCGCGCTCAACCTCGAAGGCGCGGTGCGCCTGGCGCAGGCGCTGCGCACCGACATCGCGCCGGCGCTGGCCGCCGGCACGCTGAAGGCGGGCGACAACCTACTGGCCGCCGGCCGCGTGCTGCCGCAGCCGCGCTCCACGCTCAGCCGCCAAAGCGTGCCCTGGGCCCGCATGATCACCGCCGGCGGCACGCACCTGTTCGGCGGCGACCCCTTGTTCACGCGCTGGCAGCCGATCTACGACCCCGGCCTGGTGTGGGCGCGCCAGGTGGTGCTGCGCGAGACGCTGCAGTACCAGCCGGCGGCGCTGCTGGTGCCGGCCAACACGGTGCCGACGGCGGTGATCGAGCGCAACGCCGGCAACCAGACGCTGCTGACCGCCGGCGTGCGGCTGCTCGACGGCGTGGCCAGCGACGGCGCCGGCCGCGCCTTGCTGACGCCGGTCAGCCTGCTCAGCTCGCGTGCGCTGCAGGGCGCGGGGCGCACGCTGTCGTCGGGCTTCGCCGCGCAGGACGGCGGCCGCCTCACGGCCGAGGGCTTCGTCCTCAGCGAGGGCTTCGTGCTGAGCGAAGGCTTCGTGTTGAGCGAGGGCTTCATCCTCTCGGAAGGCTTCGTGCTGAGCGAGGGCTTCATCCTGTCGGAGGGCTTCGTCCTCAGCGAGGGCTTCATCCTGTCGGAGGGCTTCATCCTCAGCGAGGGCTTCATCCTGAGCGAGGGCTTCATCCTCAGCGAGTCGATCAACGACCCGGCAGCGGCGGGCGACCGCAGCTACACCGGCGAGTGAACGACTGAACGCGACTGCGTGAGCAAGCGAGGGCGCGCGTGAGGGCAACCGCCAGCCGCGCCACCTGACGATGGCCAACCCGCCGCCCCCTTTGCTGCCCTCGCCGCCCCCGCCGCCCTCGCTGCCGCCGGCGCGCGGCCCCTGGGCGCGCTTCGTGCGCGCCTACCTGTTCGACTACCAGCCGCCGGCGCGGCGGCTGTGGCTGGCGGTGGTGGCTTGCGGCGCGCTGGCCGGCGCCTGGGCGCTGCTGCAGGTGCTGGCGCTGCCCTGGGGCCGGCAGTGGCCGCTGCTGGCCGGCGTGGCGCTGACGGCGCTGGCCTCGGGCTTTCCGGTGCAGATTCCGCGCACCAAGTTCACCTACAGCGTCGCCGACCTCTTCGTCTTCACGCTGCTGGCCATGGCCGGCGCGCCGGCCGCGGTGCTGGCCGCCGGCGTCGAGGCCGCGGTGGCCTGCTGGCGCACCTCGCAGCGGCTGAGCAGCCGGCTCGCTTCGCCGGCGGCGGCGCTGGCGGCGATGGCGGTCACCGGCGCGCTGCACGAGGCGCTGCACGCCGGGCTCAGCCGCATCGGGCTGGCCGCGGCCAGCGCCGAGCTGGCCTCGCTGTGCACGGTGGCGCTGCTGCCGTTCGCGCTGACCTCGCTGCCGCTGGGCGTGATGCTGTCGCTCAAGAGCGGCCGCCGCTTCGACTGGCGCGCCTGGCTCGACGGCTACGGCTGGGTGGCCGCGATGTACCTGGGCGCCGCCGTGGTGGCCGGCATCGTGCACATGAACGTGCGCCAGTTCGGGCCCGGCATCGTCTTCGTCGGCCCGGTGGTCGTGATCGCCATCGTCGCGCTGCTGCGCGCCACGCTGGCCCGCCACGACCGCGAGCGCGGCGAGCAGGAGGCGCGCATCGCCGAGGCCGAGCGCGACGCGCTGGTCAACCAGCGGCGCTTCGGCGCGGCCTTCACGCATGCCGCGCTGGGCATGGCCATCGTCGACGCCCAGGGCCGCGTGCTGCAAGCCAACCCGGCGCTGTGCACGCTGTTCGCGGTGGACGAGCCGGCGCTGCTCGGCCAGCGCTTCGACGAGCGGCTGCACGCCGGCGACCTGGGCCTGTTCCAGCGCCAGGTGCAGGACGCGCTGCGCCAGCCCGACCCCGATTTCACGATGGAGCTGCGCTGCCGCGGCCGCGCCGACGAGGAGGTCTGGGTGGCGCTGCACTGCAGCCGCTTCGACGACCCCGGCAACACCGGCCTGTGCCTGATCTACCAGTTGCACGACATCACCTCGCGCCACCTGGCCGAGCGCAAGCTGCACCACATCGCCTTCCACGACGCGCTGACCGACCTGGCCAACCGCCACTGCTTCCAGGAGCGGCTGGCGGTGGCGGTGGAGGCCAGCCGCACCGACGAGCGGGTGCGCTTCGCGGTGATGTTCCTGGACCTCGACCGCTTCAAGGTCGTCAACGACAGCCTGGGCCACGTGGCCGGCAACGAGCTGCTGCGCGAGGTGTCGCGCCGGCTGCGCGCCTCGCTGCGGCCGGCCGACCTGGTGGCGCGGCTGGGCGGCGACGAATTCGCCGTGCTGCTGGAGGCGCTGGACTCGCAGGCCGGCGGCGTGCGCCTGGCCGAGCGCGTGCTGGCCGCGCTGTCGCAGCCGGTGGCGATCAACGGCACCGAGGTGCTGCCCGGCGCCAGCATCGGCATCACCTTCAGCGACATGGGCTACCGCACCGTCGACGAGGTGCTGCGCGACGCCGACCTGGCGATGTACGAGGCCAAGGGCGCCGGCCGCGGCCGCGTGGCGCTGTTCGACAGCAGCATGCACGAGCGCATTGCCGACAAGCTGGCGCTGGAGGCCGACCTGCGCCATGCGATCGGCGCCGGCCAGCTGTCGGTGATGTTCCAGCCGCTGTATCACATCGACCCCTACCGGCCTTACGGCTTCGAGGCGCTGGCGCGCTGGGTGCACCCCGAGCGCGGGCCGGTCAGCCCGGCGGTGTTCATCACGCTGGCCGAGGAGTCGGGCCACATCGAGGCGCTGACCGCCTGGGTGATCGACCATGCCTGCAGCCAGCTGGCCGCCTGGCAGCGCAGCGCGCCGCCGATGGCCGAGCTGGGCATGCACGTCAACGTGAGCGGACGCGACCTCGCCTGGCCGGGGCTGGTGGACCACGTCCAGGCCGTGCTGCAGCGCCACCAGCTGGCGCCGCGCCACCTGACGCTGGAGATCACCGAGACCATGCTGATGAGCCGGCTGGACGTGGCGCTGCAGGCGCTGGCGCGGCTGCGCGAGATCGGCGTCAGCTTCAGCATCGACGACTTCGGCACCGGCTACTCGTCGCTGGCCTACCTGAGCACGCTGCCGATCGACAGCCTGAAGATCGACCGCTCGTTCGTGATGGGCCTGCACGACAAGCCGCAGAACGTGGAGATCGTGCGCGCGGTGCTGGACCTCGGCCGCTCGCTGGGCAAGAAGGTCATCGCCGAAGGCATCGAGACGCCCGAGCAGCTGGCCGAGCTGCGCGCGATGGGCGTGCCCATCGGCCAGGGCTACCTGCTGTCGCGCCCGCTCAAGCCCGAGCAGATGACGGCCTGGCTGGCGGCCCAGGGCGCCGCGCTGGCCGCGCCGGCGTGAAGCACCCACGGCACGGCGCTCGCCGCGCCGGCCTGAACCCCGATCAGCGCGGCGCCGTCTCGGTGACGAAGCCGATGCGCGTCAGCCCCGCCTGCTGCACCGCGCCGATCAGCTCGGCCACGCGGCCGTAGGGCACGCGCTGGTCGGCGCGCAGCTGCACCTCGGTGGCCGGGTCGCCGCGCGCGGCCTCGCGCACGCGCTCGACCAGCGCCTCGGCGGCCACCGGCTGGTCGCCGAGGAACACGCGGCCCTCGGCGTCGATCGCCAGCGCGATGAAGGCCGGCGCGTCGCTCGGGCGCGCCGCCTCGGCGTGCGGCAGTTCGAGCTTGAGGCTGCTGCTCATCAGCGGCGCGGTGACGATGAAGATCACCAGCAGCACCAGCATCACGTCGATCAGCGGCGTCATGTTGATGTCGCTCATCGGCCGCGAGGCCGGGCTGCGCTGCAAGCGGCCGAAGGCCATGGCGCGGCGCCTTCAGGACTCGGCGCCGAGCGCCATCTCGCGCAGGTCGTGCGCGAAGCCTTCCAGCTCGGCCTCGGCCGCGGCGATGCGCTGGCCGTAGATGTTGTAGGCCAGCACCGCGGGCACGGCCACCGCGATGCCGGCGGCGGTCATGATCAGCGCCTCGCCGACCGGGCCCGAGACCTTCTCGATCGACAGGCTGCCGGCCGCCGCGATGCCGGCCAGCGCGTGGTAGATGCCCCAGACGGTGCCGAACAGCCCGACGAAAGGCGCCGTGCTGCCCACCGACGCCAGCAGCACCTGGCCGGCCTGCAGGTGCTGCAGCCCGCGGTGCAAGGCGTCGCGCAAGCGGCGCGTCAGCTGCGCCGTCAGCGGCCCGCCGCCGTCGAGCGTGCCGCGCGGCGCCTGGGCAACCGCCGCGTCGAGCAGCGGCTGCAGGATCTGCTCGCGGTCGATGGCCTGCAGCCGCAGCCGGCCTTCGTCGAGCGAGGGCGCGGCCCAGAACGCGGCCACGCCGCGCGCCACGTCCTGCGCCGCGCGGCGCAGCAGCCAGCCCTTCCAGAGGATCACCACCCAGGCCGTCACCGACATCAACAGCAGCAGCAAGGCCACGGCGCGGCCGATGCCGTCGCTGCGGTCCCAGAAGTGCAGCAGTCCGTCCACGCGCGAACCGTCGTGCGAGCGCTCAGCCCTTGAGGCCGAGCACGTCGTCCATGCCGTACAGGCCGGGCGGACGGCCGCGCAGGAAGCGCGCCGCGCGCAGGCTGCCGGCGGCGTAGTTGGCGCGGCTGTTGCTGCGGTGGGTGATCTCGATGCGCTCGCCGGTGCCGGCGAACAGCACCGTATGGTCGCCGACGATGTCGCCGCCGCGCACGGTGGCAAAGCCGATGGTCGAGGGGTCGCGCTCGCCGGTTGCGCCTTCGCGCGCGTACACCGCGCAGTCCTTCAGCTCGCGGCCCAGCGCATGGGCCAGCGTCTCGCCCATCGCCAGCGCGGTGCCGCTGGGCGCGTCGACCTTGTGGCGGTGGTGGGCCTCGATGACCTCGATGTCGTAGCCCTCGGCGAGCGCGCGCGCCGCCTGGTCGAGCAGGCGCAGCATCACGTTGACGCCGACGCTCATGTTGGGCGCCATCACCATCGCCAGCGTCTGCGCGGCGGCGGCGATCTCGGCCTTCTGCGCCGCGCTGAAGCCGGTGGTGCCGATGACCATGCGCACGCCCAGCGCGCGGCACGCGGCCAGGTGGGCCAGCGTGCCTTCGGGGCGGGTGAAGTCGATCAGCACGTCGGCGCCGGCCAGGCCCTGGCGCAGATCGGCGGTGATCGCCACGCCGCCGGCGCGGCCGAGAAAGGCGCCGGCGTCGCTGCCCAGGCCGGCGCTGCCGGCGGCGTCGAGCGCGCCGCTGAGGCGGCAGTCGGCGCTGGCCAGCACGGCCTCGATCAGCATGCGGCCCATGCGGCCGGAAGCGCCGGCCACGGCGATGTTCAGCGGCTGCTCGGCCGACACGGCGCGCGCCCCGCTCAGTCGCCCAGCGGCGGGTAGCTGCGCGCCGGGCCCTGCGGCTCGGGCGCCGGCGCGTCGTCGCGCTTGGGCGGCGCGGGCAGGGCCTTGATCTGCGCGTCGGTCAGCTCCAGCGTGCGCGGCTCGATCTTCTTGCGCGTGCTGGTGATGCCGGCCACGAATTCGCGCTCGCTCGGCAGCTCGGGCGCCTCGATGGACTTGAGCGCGTCGCCGTCGAACCACACCACCACGCTGCGGCGCTGGTTGGGCACGCCGTCGCGGCGCAGCGTGAACAGGTAGTCCCAGCGGTCGGCGTGGAAGGGGTCGGTGAGCAGCGGCGTGCCGAGGATGTCGCGCACCTGCGCGCGCGTCAGCCCGGGCTTGATGCGCGCGACCTGCTCGCTGGTGATCACGTTACCCTGCACGATCTCGATGCGGTAGGGCGTGATGCGGGCGAAGAAGCTCTCTTCGGACTGGCGCCACGCGGCGCAGCCGCCGAGCAGCGACAAGGCGGCCAGGCCGGCGACGAGGAAGGTTCGGCTCATGGGCAGGATCGGAGTGGGGGCTAGCGCAGCCGCTCGTGGCGCAGGGGCTGGCTATGATGAAAACCATTCTAGCGGGGACCCCAGATGACCAATGCCGAGGAACTGAAGAGCAGCGGGCTCAAGGCCACGCTGCCGCGCATCAAGATCCTCGAGGTGTTCCAACACACGGCGCGCCGCCACATGACCGCCGAGGACGTCTACCGCAGCCTGCTGGCCGAGGGCTCGGACATCGGGCTGGCCACGGTCTACCGCGTGCTGATGCAGTTCGAGCAGGCGGGGCTGCTGACGCGCAGCAACTTCGAGTCGGGCAAGGCGGTGTTCGAGCTCAACGAGGGCCATCACCACGACCACCTGGTGTGCCTGAGCTGCGGCCGCGTGGAAGAGTTCTTCGACCCCGAGATCGAGAAGCGCCAGCGCGCCATCGCCGAATCGCGCGGCTTCGAGCTGCAGGACCATTCGCTGGCGCTGTACGGCCGCTGCACGGTGGCCGACTGCCCGCACCGCAACCGCTGAGGCGCGCTGCCGCGGTGCGGCGGCGCCGGCTGCTCACTCGGGCTCGCCCTGCTCCATCGCCTTCTGGTGGCGCTCGATGAACTCCTGGTAGGTGTCGATGCCGCGCAGCTGCAGGATGGTGTTGCGCACCGCGGCTTCCACCAGCACCGCCAGGTTGCGGCCGGCGTCCACCGCGATCACCACCTTGCGCACGCCGATGCCCAGGATGTCTTCGTACAGCGGCTCGTAGGGCAGGCGCTCGAACTCGCGCTCCATGGTCTCCTTGCGCACCAGGTGCACGATGAGCTTGAGCCGCATCTTGCGGCGCACCGCCGTCTCGCCGAAGATGGCCCGGATGTCCAGCAGCCCGATGCCGCGCACTTCCAGCAGGTTGCGCAGCAGCTCGGGGCAGCGGCCATCCAGCGCCGTCTGGCTGATGCGGTAGAGGTCCACCGCATCGTCGGCCACCAGGCCGTGGCCGCGGCTGATCAGCTCCAGCCCCAGCTCGCTCTTGCCCAGGCCCGATTCGCCGGTCAGCAGCACGCCCAGGCCCAGGATGTCCATGAACACGCCGTGGCGCGTGGTGCGCTCGGCGAACAACTGCGCGACGTAGGCGCGCACCACGTCGATCACGTGGCCGGCCGATTCGCGGGTGACGAACAGCGGGATCTCGGCGCGGTCGCACATCGCCACCAGGCGGTCGGGCGGCTTGCAGCCGTCGGCGACGATGATGAACGGCGGCTCCAGCGTCACGATGCGCGAGATGCGGCGTTCCTGGTCCTCGGGCGAGGCGTCGCCGAGGTAGGCCACCTCGCGGCGGCCGACGATCTGCACGCGGTACGGGTGGATGTAGTTGAGGTAGCCCACCAGGTCGGCGGCGGAGCGCGCGTCGCGCACGGCCGCGTCGTCGAAGCGGCGCTCGGGGTGGGCGTGGCCGGCGATCCACTCCCAGTGCATCGCCTCGCGGTGCGCTTCGAACAGCCCTTCGGCGCTGACGGATGTCGGTTTGATGCTGGCCCCCTACGGCGCTGCGCGCCGGTCCCCCCGCGGGAGAGCGATCCGCAGCGGGCGACCCGGATCCGGATCGGCCCCCCGATGCGGCGCTGCGGGCGGGCTGGCTGGGTTCATGCCACCGACTTCAGCGGCTCCCAGTCGGAGATCAGCTTGTGCACGGCGGCGGCGTCGGGCTCGGTCTTCAGGCGCTCGCGCAGTTCGCGGTCGGACAGCATCTCGGCGATCTCCGACAGGATCTCCAGGTGCCGCTGCGTCGCCGCCTCGGGCACCAGCAGGAAGATCAGCAGCGACACCGGCTCGTCGTCGGGCGCGTCGAAGGCGATCGGCTGCTGCACGCGCAGCACTGCGGCCAGCGGGTTCTTCAAGCCCTTGATGCGCCCGTGCGGGATGGCCACGCCGTGGCTGAGCCCGGTGGAGCCCAGCCGCTCGCGCGCGAACAGGTTGTCGGTGACGATGCTGCGGGCGATCGAGTGCTGGTTCTCGAACAACAGGCCAGCCTGCTCGAACACCCGCTTCTTGCTGGTGGCGTCCACGTTCACCAGCACGTTGGCGCTGGGCAGGATGGCGGCAAGGCGATTCATCTGGGCGTGTCCCCCGAGGGTGGGTCGCTCGTGGCGACGGCCGACACCCGCGTGTTACGGAAGCCGCGAATTATAGGAAGCGACCCTTGACCGCAACGCCCGCGTCGGCACCGCGTTCGCGGGGAAGCGGTGCTTTTGAGCCAATTTGCGGCATTGCAGCAACAGCCCGGCGGCGGCGACGAAAAACGGCCCCTTGCGGGGCCGTCGGTCAGAAGCCGGCGGGAGGGCCTGGCGTTCAAGGCGTGCCGGCGTCCAGCCGCTTGGGCGCCTGGTGGTGGTGATCCTGCAGCCGGTCCTTGTGGCGCACGACCTGGCGGTCGAGCTTGTCCATCAACTGGTCGATCGCGGCATACAGGTCTTCATGCGACTGCTCGACGAAGATGTCGCGCCCCTTGACGTGCAGCGTGACCTCGGCACGCTGCCGTCGTTCCTTTTCCTTCTTCTTTTCAACCGTCAGCAGCACGTTCACATCCACGACCTGATCGAAGTGTCTCGTCACGCGGTCCAGCTTGGTGAGCACGTACTCGCGCAGGGCCGGAGTGACTTCGAGATGGTGTCCGCTGATCGTCAAGTTCATTCAATGCCTCCTGATCGAGGGGAAAGAGATGCGAGGGAACCGAAAAGAGGGGGAGGGAAAGCGGGAAAAACGTAGCAGGGGTGGGAATGGAAAAGAGGGTTGAAACGAGAGCCGGATACGGGACCCGGCGAATCCAGTGTGACCCGTTTGCGCAGCCGTGGCAAGCCAAGCCATCAACGGATAAAGGCCCGGCTTTGTGAGAGTATTTCGGGTTGCTTGAAGCGCTCGCGGCGGGTTACGGCGACGGCGCCCTCCCACTCATTCGTCCTCGCTTGCCACATGCCTCGTTTGCGCTCCGTGCTGGGCTGGCTGATCGGCGCGCTGCTGGTCGTGCCGCTGTTGGCGGCCACCCTGCTGGCGGTGCTGGTGTTGCTGCGCGTGCCGGCGGCCGAGCCGCTGGTGCAGCGCGAGCCGGTGATCGAGGTGGCCGACGTCGAGCGCGCGCTGCGCCTGGCGCGCCAGCACGACCCGCGCCACGCGCTGCCCGGCGTGGTGCGCACGCTGCGGCTGTCGCAGCACGAGGCCGAGCTGCTCATCAACCACACGGCCGCGCGCTGGCGGCCCAGCCGCTGGCAGCTGGAGCTGGGCGCCGGCGACCTGCAATTGCGCGGCAGCCTGCCGCTGCCGCGCAACCCGTTCGGCGGCTGGCTCAACGTCGAGCTGCAGGCGCGCCAGACGCGCGAGCTGCCGCGCCTGGTGCACCTGCGCCTGGGGCGGCTGGAGGTGCCGCCGGCGCTGGCCGCCTGGGCCGCCGAGCGGCTGCTGGCGCACTACGGGCTGGAGGGCTGGCGCCAGGCCTCGGTGCTGTCGGTGCAGCTCGTGCGGCTGCTGCCGCGCCGGCTGGACCTGGTCTACGCCTGGGGCCCAGACGCCGGCTCGCAGGTGCTGGCCGCGCTGCTGCCCGAGAGCGAGCATGCGCGGCTGCGCGTCTACGCCGCCGAGCTGGCGCAGGTGGCGAACGCGCTGCCCGCGGGCGCGCCGCAATCGCTGTCGCAGCTGCTGCCGCCGATGTTCGAGCTGGCGCGCCGGCGCAGCGCGGCCGGACAGGACCCCGCGCTGGAAAACCGCGCCGCGCTGCTGGTGCTGGGCATGGTGGCCAACGGCATCAGCCTGGCGGCGCTGCTGCCCGAGCGGCGCGAGGAGCTGGCGGCGCACCCGATCCGCGTCACCCTGGCCGGGCGGCCCGATTCGCCGCAGCACTTTTTAGTCTCGGCCACGCTGGCGGCCGAAAGCGGCACGCCGCTGGCCGACCTGATTGGGCTGTACAAGGAGCTGTCCGACGCGCGCTCGGGCAGCGGCTTCAGCTTCAACGACATGGCGGCCAACCGCGCCGGCACGCGCATGGGCGCGCTGGCCGTCGGCGACCCCGCGCGGCTGCAGCAGCGCCTGGCCGCCGGCTTGAACGAGGCCGACTTCATGCCCGACGTGTCGGACCTGCCCGAAGGCATGAACGAGGCCGAGTTCCGCCGCCGCTTCGGCGCCCCCGGCACCGCGGCCTACCAGCGCATGATGGAGGACATCGAGCAGCGCCTGGGCGCCGCGCCGCTGTACCGATCGAGCGACTAAGATCGCAGCGCCCATGCCGCTGCACTACCGCACCGTCGCCGTCACGCCTTTCCAGCAGAACGCCTCCATCGTCTATTGCGAGGCGACGCGCCAGGCGGCGGTGATCGATCCCGGCGGCGAGTTGCCGCGCCTGCTGGCGGCGGTGGACGAGCTGGGCGTGACGCTCGGGCAGATCTGGCTGACCCACGCGCACATCGACCATGCCGGCGGCGCCGGCGCGCTGGCGCGCGAGCAGGACCTGCCCATCGTCGGCCCGCACCCCGGTGACCAGTTCTGGATCGACGCGCTGGCCGCGCAAAGCCGGCAGTTCGGCTTTCCGCCGGCCGAAGGCTTCACGCCGACGCGCTGGCTGGCCGACGGCGACCAGGTGAGCGTGGGCGAATGCGTGCTCGACGTGCGCCACTGCCCCGGCCACACGCCGGGGCACGTGGTCTTCCACAGCGCGCAGGCGCGGCGCGCCTTCGTCGGCGACGTGCTGTTCGCCGGCAGCATCGGCCGCACCGACTTTCCCGGCGGCGATTTCGACACGCTGATCGCCAGCATCACCCAGCGCCTGTGGCCGATGGGCGATGACACCGTGTTCATCCCCGGCCACGGCCCGGAAAGCAGCTTCGGCCGCGAGCGCCGCTTCAACCCCTACCTGCAGGGCAGCTGACCGCCATGGCGCGCGACACCAAGCCCCCGCCGCAGGACTACGTCGAGACCGCGCCGCTGTCCGACGAGGTGCGCGAGCTGGCCCGGCGCGGCGAACTCGTGCGTTATGCCAAGGGCGCGGTGCTGATCCAGGAAGGCTCGCACGGCGACACCATCTTCATCGTGCTGGCCGGCCGGCTGCGCGCCTACGGCAGCCACCTGGCCAACGAGCGCGAGATCACCCACGGCACCTACGGCCCCGGCGAATACGTCGGCGAGATGAGCCTGGACGGCGGCCCGCGCTCGGCCAGCGTGGCGGCGCTGGAGCCCACCATCTGCTCGATGGTGACGCGGCGCACGCTGGAAACGCACCTGGCCGAGCACCCGGGCTTCGCCTTCGAGCTGCTGGCCAAGGTGATCCGCCGGGCGCGCGCGGCCACGCTCAGCGCCAAGAGCATGGCGCTCAACGACGTCTACGGCCGCCTGAAGATGCTGCTGGAGGCCAGCGCCGAGCCGCAGCCCGACGGCACGCGCCGCCTCAACGAGAGGCTCACGCACCTGGAGCTGGCCAACCGCGTGGGCTGCTCGCGCGAGATGATCACGCGCCAGCTCAACGACTTGCAGCAGGGCGGCTACGTGGCCATCGAAAGCCGTGGACTTCTGCAGTTATTGAAGCCGTTGCCGCCGCGCTGGTGACTTACCGGGCGGGTGCCGCCGCCAGCTTGGGCGCCGGCGCGAACTGGCGGTCGGGCTTGGGCGCCGCGTCGTACAGCGGCTGCACGCGCGGCAGCTTGGCCTCGATGTCCTTGATGCGCTGCGGGCCGCTGGGGTGGGTGGACAGGAACGAAGCATTCGCGCCGCCGCCGGCCGCGCCCATCTTCTGCCACAGCGTGACGCCGGCGCGCGGGTCGTAGCCGGCCTGCGCGGCCATCACCAGGCCCAGCGCGTCGGCTTCCGACTCGTCGTCGCGGCTGAACTTCAGCGACAGCAGCTGGCTGCCGATCTGCGCGCCGAGGTCGCCGATCTGCCCCAGCCCCAGCAGCGCCGCGCCCAGGCGCAGGCCGTTGGTGGTGATGACGTTCTTGCCCATCTGCTCGCGCGCGTGCTCCAGCAGCGCATGCGCCGCCTCGTGGCCCATGATCATCGCCACCTCGGCGTCGGTGAGCTGCAGCTCCGACAGGATGCCGTAGAAGAACGCGATCTTGCCGCCCGGCATGCAGAAGGCGTTGAGCTGGCGGCTGCCGATCAGGTTGACCTCCCAGCGCCACTGCGCGGCGCGCGGGTTGCAATCGGCGGCGAAGGGCACGATGCGCGCGGCGATGTACTTCAAACGTTGGAGCTGTGGATGCTCGGCCGGCGCCAGCGCGCGCTCGCTGCCGGCCTCCTGCAGCATGCGGCGGTACTGCTGGCCGGCCTGGCCTTCCACCGTGTCGGCCGACACCGCCTTGGTGAAGGTCGAGCGCTTGCATTCGGGGATCGCGGCGGCCTGCGCCGCCCCCGGCCAGGCGGCGACGAGGCCGGCGCCGAGCAGGCCGCCGGTGAACAGCCGGCGGCGGTGCAGGCTGCAGGAGCAGGGGCGGTCGGCAGTCATCGGCGGTTCTCCTGGGGGCCGGCGGCAGGAACCCGCACTTGGGGGCCGGCGCGGGAAATTCTAGGAGTCGGCCGATCGGCCCAGTGCCGCGATGGGCGCGCGCAGGGTCCACAGCAGCAGCAGCCCCGGCAGCGCGAACACGGTGCTGACGACGAAGAAGGCCGGCCAGCCGATGGTCTCGGCCAGCACGCCGGCCAGCGGCCCCACCCAGACGCGGCCCACCGAGGCAAAGGCCGACAGCAGCGCGAACTGCGTGGCCGTGAAGCGCTGGCTGCACAGGCTCATCAAAAACGCCAGGAAGGCCGCCGTGCCCATGCCGCCGCACAGGTTTTCCAGCGCCACCACCAGCACCAGGCCGCCATCCACCGGCGTGGCCTGGGCCAGCTTGACGAAGCCCCAGTCGAAGGCCGGCAGCAGCGCCGCGCCGAGCTGGCCGCGGCCGCCTTGCGCCAGCCACCAGAAGCCCAGGTTGGTGGCCGCCTGCAGCACGCCGAACAGCATCAGCGCCCGCCACAGGCCCAGGCGCAGCATCAGCGCGCCGCCGAGCAGCGCGCCGCCGATCGACAGCCACAGCCCCAGCAGCTTGTTGACCACGCCGACCTCGGCCGACGCATAGCCCATGCCTTTCAGCAGGAACGGCGTCAGCAGCGCGCCGGCGAAAGCGTCGCCCAGCTTGTAGAGCACGATCAGCAGCAGGATCGCGCCGGCGCCGGGCTGGCGGAAGTAGTCGCGCAAGCCCGCCAGCAAGGTCTCGAAGCGCGCGCGCCGCGCCGCCCAGGCGGCCAGCGGCAGCGTCAGCGCGATGCCGCCGAGCAGCGCGGCCAGCTCGATCCAGCGCGTTTGCAGCGCCGCCGGCAGCGCACCGGCGGCCAGCCAGCCGCCCAACAGTCCGCGCGCCAGCACGGTGCCGTAGCGATCGGTCAGCCACACGCCCAGGGCGACGGCGGCCAGCACGGCGGCAAAGCCCAGCAGCTCGCGCCGCGCCGGGGTGGCCGGCGCGCCGGCGGCCGCAGGCAACGGCGGCAGCCGCGGCAGCAGCAAGGCGCTTACCGCGGCGGCGGCCAGCATCAGGCCGGCCATCAGCCGGTAGACCTCGGGCCAGGTCCAGCCGCCGCCTTGCGCCGCGTCGGTCCAGATCAATGCCAGGCCGCCGGAGACGATCATCGCCACGCGGTAGCCGGCCACGTTGAGCGAGGCGCCCAGCCCGCGCTCCGAGGCCGGCAGCAGGTCGGTGCGGTAGGCGTCGATCACCACGTCCTGCGACGCCGACAGGAAGGCCAGCGTCAACGCCAGCAAGGCAAAGGAACGGATGCCGCTGGCCGGCGAGGTGCCCGCCAGCAGCAACAGCGCCGCGGCCAGCGCCAGTTGCGTGAGCACCAGCCAGCCGCGCCGCCGGCCCAGGCCCGGCGGCTCGAAGCGGTCCATCAGCGGCGCCCACAAGAACTTGAAGGTGTAGGGCAGCCCCACCAGCCCGAGGAAGCCGATGGTCGCCAGGTCGACGCCGTCGGTGGCCAGCCAGGCCTGCAGCGCCTGGCCCGTCAGCGCCAGCGGCAGGCCCGAAGCGAAGCCCAGCAACGCGACGACGACGAGGCGCCAGGCGCGCTGCAGGCGCTGGGCGCCACGCAGCGCTTGGGCAGGGAGGGTGTTCAAAGGGCGGGGCGGGCGATCAGAACGGGGGGGACAAGGCGGCCGGCGGCTTCAACGAGTATATAGTTCATATATACGCCCGATCCGGAGCCTGCGCATGCCTGCCGCCACCTCCAGCCTGCTGCTCAAGTTCAGAACCCGCGACACGCCCTTCGGCGTGACGCGCGAGACCGTGAAGGCGATGGCCGCGCGCTTCGACCTTTCGGAAACCGAGGTCGTGCACATGGCGCTGTCGCGCATGGCGCAGGAAGAGCTGCCGGCCTACGAGGCCGACGAGGGCCCCTTGTCGGCGCGCGACCTGCAAGCGGTGAACAAGGCCGCCGCGGCGAAGCGGCCCAAGGGCAAGGTGCTGAGGAAGCAGTCGCTGTTCTGAAGTGGCCGCGCGCTGGAGGCCGCCGGCGCCGGGCGACATCGTCTGGTGCCGCTTCCCCGAACTGCCGCGGCGCAGCCCGGGGCCGAAGCCGCGGCCGGCGCTGGTCTGCGAGGTCACCGAGCGCGAAGACGGCGTCGCGGTCACGGTGGCCTACGGCACGTCGCAAGGCCTGGACCGGCTGCACGCCGGCGAGTTCGCGATCACCCGGCAGGCGCACCCGGCCGCCTACGCCAGCGCCGGGCTGTCGTTCGACACCAAGTTCGATTTCAGGCAAGCGATCGAGCTGCCGTGGACCGACGACTTCTTCGCCGTGCCGCCGCGCGCGCCGCACGGGCAGCAGCCGAAGCTGGGCAGCCTGCACGCGTCGATGATGCGCCCCGCGCAGGCGGCCTACAAAGCGGCGCGCGCCGGACGCTGAAGCACGCACCATCAAACCACCGCCGGCTCCAGCAGCCGCAGGCTGCCGGCATCGGCGTCGATCTCGGCGCGCACGCCCAGCGGCAGCGTGAACTTGCGCTTGATGTGGCCGAACTGCGCGCCGCGGTAGACGGGCACGTCGAGCGGCATGAAGTAGTCGCGGAACACCTCGTCGAGCGTCAGGCTGCCGAAGCTGCCTTCGCTGGGCGGGCAGTCGGTGAAGCCGCCCAGCGCGACGCCGGCCACGCGCGCGAGCGCGCCGGACAGCATCAGCGTCGAAAGCATGCGGTCGATGCGGTAGACGTATTCGGTGACGTCTTCCAGGAACAGGATCGCGCCGTCGAAGCGCGGCAGGTAAGGCGTGCCGGCCAGCGAGGTCAGCACCGCCAGGTTGCCACCGACCAGCGGCCCTTGCGCGCGGCCGCCGCGCAGCGTGTGGATGCTGCCTTCGGCCGCCACCAGGTCGTCGGCCGGCACCAGGGTGTTGGCCAGCGTGTGCGCGCGGCCGTCCATCGCCACGGCCTTGAAGTGCTCGACGCTGAAGGCGTTCCACTCCGATCGCGCCAGCGGCGAGTGGAAGGTGACGAGCCCGGTCTTCACGTGCACCGCGCTGATCAGCGCCGTCAGGTCGGAGAAGCCGCCCAGGAACTTCGGGTGGCGGCCGATCAAGTCGTAGTCGAGCAGCGGCAGCACGCGGTTGGCGCCCGAGCCGCCGGTGACGGCCAGCAGGCCGGCCACTTCGGGGTCGGCGACGTGGGCGTGGATGTCGTCGGCGCGCTGCTGCGGCGTGCCGGCCATGTGGCCGTAGCGCGCGCGCAGGTTGGCGCCTTCCTTCGTGCGAAAGCCCAAAGCGCGCAGCCGCGCGTGCGCCTGCTCGTAGGGCGCGTGCTCGTAGATCGCGCCGCTGGGGTTGATGAGGCCGATCAGGTCGCCGGGCTGCAGGCGCTTGGGGCGGATCAGGGTCATGGCGTTCATGTAAGACGTTATTCGAGGTCGACGACGTCGAACCATTGGTTCCAGAACAGCGGCCGCCTGTAACCCACCAGCTGCGGCTGCCACAGCGCGATCTGCACGAGGTGGGTGCGCAGCTTGTACGGCATCCAGGCCACCGTCAGCCGCTTGGCGAGGTCGAATGCGGCCTCGCGCTCGGGGCCGTCGGGCAGCGCCAGCAGCCGTGCGATGGCGGCGTTCATCTGCGGCAGGTCGAAGCGCGCGAGGTTGACGCCGCCGGCCGCCGCGCCGTCGTAGCGCAGCAGGCCCTGGATGCCGTCGGGCGCGCCGGCGCGGCCGCTCACGCTCCACATCATCAGCTTGCCGGCGCGCGCGGCCTTGTACTGCTCGGGCCAGACGGCGCTGTGGAACTCGATGCGCAAGCCGATGGCCTTCATGTCGCGCTTCATCAGCTCGTCGAAGCGGCGCGTCTCCTGGCTGGGCTGGGTGCCCATCTTCAGCAGCAGCGGCTGGCCGTCGGGCGTCTCGCGCCAGCCGTCGCCGTCGCGGTCGACGTAACCGTAAAGGTCCAGCAGCGCGCGGGCGCGGGCCGGGTCGTAGGCGCTCATCTCACTGCGCCAGGCGGCGTCGTAGCCGCTCATGTTGAGCGTGACGGGCGACTGCGCCGGCACCGCCGAGCCGTTGCGCAACAGCGTGATCTCGCGCTCGACGTCGATGGCCAGGCCGATGGCGCGGCGCAGCGCCACCTGCGGCGGCGCATAACCGCCGACCAGCGGGTCTTGCATGTTGAACATGGTGTAGTAGGTGGACGGCAGCACCGCGCGCTCGGCCCGGATGCCGCGCCGCGCCAGGTTGGGCGCCAGCCGGCCGCCGGGCAGCGCCACGGCGGTGAAGGTGTCGGGCAGCTCGATCCAGTCGGTCTCGCCGTTGAGAAAGGCCAGCCAAGTGGGCTGGCGCTCTTCGATGATGGCGATCTCCACGCGGTCGACCATCGGCAGCCGGCGGCCCTTCAGCCGCGCCAGGATGGCCTGGCCCTCGGCGTCATCGGGCGCGGGTTCGGCGTCGTAGTGGCGCTCGCGGTAGTGCAAGTTGCGCTCCAGCACGATGCGCGAGGCGCGCTGCCACTCGGCCAATCGAAACGGGCCGGTGCCCACCGGGTGCTGCATCGAGCGGTCGCCCTCGGCCTCGATCACCTCGCGCGCCACCGCGGCGGTGGCCGCATCGGCCAGCCATTGCGCAAAGCGCGGCCGGCCGGCGTCGAGCTGGAAGCGCAGCGTGTGGCGGTCCAGCACCTGCAGGCCGGGCAGCGCCCGGTCGTAGTCGAAGGGCTTGCGTCGATCGATGGCCTCGCGGCGCAGCGCGGCCAGGCCGCTGATGCCGGCCTGCTCGATCGCGCTCCAGCCCGGGCTCTTGGTGGCGGGGTCGGCCAGGCGGCGGATGCTGTAGGCGTAGTCGGCCGCCACCAGCTCGCGCGGCTTGCCGCCGAAGGCCGCGTCGTCGGTGAAGAAGATGCCCGGCTGCAGGCGCACGGTCCAGGTGCGGAAGTCGGCCGAGGGCTCGGGCATCGCGGCGGCGGTCAGCGGGCGCAGCTTGACCGGCCGCGCCAGCGGGTCGTAGTGCAGCAGCGTTTCGAAGATGTGGCTGGTGACGCGGAACGAGCGCGCGTCGCCCACCCGCGCGGGGTCGAAGCCGGTCTCGCTTTCGCTGGCGATCCGCAGCACCTTGGGCGCGGCCACGGCCGCCAGCGCCGCGCACAGCCCGGCGGCCGCCAGCAGGCCGCGCATGCGCCGTGAGAAGGGGCCGTGCGGGTCGCCATGCAAGGGGCCGTACATGGGAGCGTATTGGAGCGCATGTCGGCGCCGGCGCCCTACACTGCCGGCCATGAATCAAGCTCCCATCGCCTTCATCGGCGGCGGCAACATGGCCAGCGCGCTGATCGGCGGCCTGGTCCGTGCCGGCCGCCCGGCTGCCGACATCCTGGTGGTCGAACCTTTCGAAGCGCAGCGCGAGAAGCTGGCGCAGGCCTTCGGCATCAGCGCCCGGCCGGCGGCCGACGCCACCTTGCAGCAGGCCGCCACCGTGGTGTGGGCCGTCAAGCCGCAGAGCTTTGCCGAGGCGGCGGCGGCCTGCCGCGGCCTGCTGGCCGGCGCGCTGCAGCTCAGCGTGATGGCCGGCGTGCGCAGCGACAGCCTCGTGCAGGCCAGCGGCAGCGCGCGCGTGGTGCGCGCCATGCCCAACACGCCGGCGCTGATCGGCCAGGGCATCGCCGGGCTGTACGCGCGGCCCGAAGTCGGCGCCGACGAGCGCGCGCAGGTGGAGGCGCTGTTCGCGCCCACCGGCCAGTCGCTGTGGGTGGCGCGCGAGGCCGACCTCGATGCGGTGACGGCGCTCTCGGGCTCGGGCCCGGCCTACGTCTTCTACGTCATCGAGGCGATGATGGCCGCCGGCACGCAGATGGGCCTGAGCGCCGAGCAAAGCCGCCGCCTGGCGCAGGCCACGGTCGCCGGCGCCGCGGCGCTGGCGCAGGCCTCGCCGCTGTCGCCGGCCGAGCTGCGCGCGCAGGTCACGTCCAAGGGCGGCACCACGCATGCGGCGATCACCTCGCTGGACGACAGCGGCGTGCAGGCCGCCTTCGTCAAGGCCTTGCTGGCGGCGCGCACGCGCGCCGAGGAACTGGGCCGCGGCGCCTGAACACCCACCGATGACGACCGAACTCAGCCCCCAGGTGCGGCGCCGCCGCACCTTCGCCATCATCAGCCACCCCGACGCCGGCAAGACCACGCTGACCGAGAAGCTGCTGCTGTTCTCCGGCGCGATCCAGATCGCCGGCAGCGTCAAGGCGCGCAAGGCCAGCCGCCACGCCACGTCGGACTGGATGGAGATCGAGAAGCAGCGCGGCATCTCGGTGGCCAGCAGCGTGATGCAGATGGAATACCGCGACTGCGTGATCAACCTGCTGGACACGCCGGGCCACCAGGACTTCAGCGAAGACACCTACCGCGTGCTGACCGCGGTGGACGCGGCGCTGATGGTGATCGACGCCGCCAACGGCGTGGAGCCGCAGACGCGGCGGCTGCTGCAGGTCTGCCGCGCGCGCAACACGCCCATCCTCACCTTCGTCAACAAGATGGACCGCGAGGTGCAGGAACCGCTGGCGCTGATGGACGAGATCGAGCGCGAGCTGGGCATGGGCGTCGTGCCCTTCACCTGGCCGGTGGGCATGGGCAAGGTGTTCGGCGGCGTGCTGGACCTGCGCCGGCAGCAGATGCGCGTGTTCGCGCCCGGCGAAGACCGCATGAACCGCAACGACAGCGGCGACGACGAGATCATCGAAGGCCTGGCCAACCCGGTGCTGGCCCAGCGCTTCGGCCCCGCCTTCGAGCAGGCCGCCGGCGAGATCGAGCTGGTGCAGGAAGCCGCGCCCTCGTTCGACGAGGAAGAGTTCCTGGCCGGCCACCTAACGCCGATGTTCTTCGGCTCGGCGATCAACAACTTCGGCGTGCGCGAGGTGCTGGACGCGCTGGTCGACCTGGCGCCGCCGCCCGGTGCCAAGGCCGCGATGCAGCGCAAGGTGGAGCCCGAGGAGCCCAAGTTCAGCGGCGTGGTCTTCAAGATCCAGGCCAACATGGACCCGGCGCACCGCGACCGCATCGCCTTCGTGCGCGTGGCCAGCGGCCGCTTCGAGCGCGGCATGCGGCTGAAGGTCACGCGCTCGGGCAAGGAGCTGCGGCCCAACACCGTGGTCACCTTCATGAGCCAGCGCCGCGAGCTGCTGGACGAGGCCTACGCCGGCGACATCATCGGCATTCCCAACCACGGCGTGCTGCAGTTGGGCGACACGCTCAGCGAAGGCGAGCCGCTGCAGTTCACCGGGCTGCCCTTCTTCGCGCCGGAGATGTTCCGCTCGGTCGAAGTGGCCGACCCGCTGAAGACCAAGCAACTCCGCGCCGGGCTGACGCAGCTTGGCGAGGAAGGCGCGATCCAGGTCTTCCGCCCGGTGGCCGGCAGCGTGCTGCTGCTGGGCGCGGTGGGGCAGCTGCAGTTCGAGGTGGTGGCGCACCGCCTGGAGCACGAATACGGCGTCAAGGCGCGCATCCAGCCGGCGCGCTACAACGTGGCGCGCTGGGTGACCTGCGACGATGCGAAGGAACTGCAGCGCTTCATCGACGGCAACGCCCACCGCGTGGCGCTGGACGCCGTCGACGCGCCTTGCGTGCTGCTGGAATACGCCGGCGAGCTGCGCGCGATGCAGGACAACTGGCCGAAGATCCACTTCCACGCGCTGCGCGAGCACGCCGGGCTGGTGTTCCAGAAGCAGCTGGACGGTTGACGCGCGGTTGCGGTCGGACGCGTTCGCATGACGGGCGGTTGACGGGCGGTTGACACTCCGCGCCGTTCGGTAATACCATCCCTATTACCCACCCGCCGGCACCGCGATGACCGTCACCATCAAGCTCGAAGCCACGCTCGAAGAGCGCTTGCGGCAGCGCGCGCACAGCAGCGGGCGCAGCACCAGCGACGTAATCCGCGCCGCGCTGCAGGCCTACCTCGACCAGCCCGAGGCCGAGCCCGCGCGCTCGGCGCACGCGCTGGGCGCCGACCTCTTCGGCCGCCACTTCGGCCCGCCGCACCTGGCCGCCAACCACCGCCGCGAAGCCGCCGACGCCTGGGCCGAACGGCACGATGCGCGCGGCCGGCGCCGCTGATGCCCAGCACGCGCCGCCGAGCGGCCGCTGCCGCGCCGCCGCCGCCGCCACCACCGGCAACCGAGGTGCGCGAGCCGTCGGTGGCCTACCGGCTGCCGCACCGCGGCCCGGTGCTGGCAGACAGCGGCCCGCTGATCGCGCTGTTCAACGGCGCCGACCGCTGGCACCTGCCGGTGCTGGACTGGCTGCGCCACAACCCGGCCGCCACGCTCGTCGGCACCTGGCCGGTGGCCACCGAGGTCTGCGCGCTGCTGGCCCGGCGCATCCACAACGACGCGGCGCTGGACTTCCTGCGCTGGGTGCAGCGCGGCGGCCTGGCGCTGGACCGCGCCGTCGACGGCAGCCTGACCGAAGTGCTGCGCATCAGCGAACGCTTCGCGTCGCTGCCCTTCGACCTGGCCGACGCCTCCATCGCCGAGGCCGCCACCCGGCTGAAGATCCGCCACGTGCTGTCGATCGACGCCGATTTCGACGTCTACCGCGACCGGACGGGCAGGGCGCTGGGGAATTTGTTGCGGGGTTGAAGAAGGCGCTCAAAGCCGCGCATCAGCCGCCGCCACCTGCGCCGCCACCGCGGCGTTGTTCAGCACCAGCGCCAGGTTGGCCGCCAGGCTGTCGCCGCCGGTCAGTTCGCTCACGCGTTGCAGCAGAAAGGGCGTGCTGGCCTTGCCGCGGATGCCCTGGGCCTGCGCGTCGGCCAGGGCCCGGGCGATGGCGGCGTCGACGCGCTCGCGCGGCAGCGCGTGTTCCGGCGGAATGGGGTTGGCGAACACCAGGCCGGCCTTCAGGCCTAACGCCCATTGCGCGTGCATCAGGCGCGCCGCCGCCTGCGGGCCATCGACGCGCTGCGGCAGCGCGATGCCGCTGTCGCGCACGTAGAAGGCGGGCAGCGTGTCGGTGCCGTAGCCGACCACCGGCACGCCGTGGGTCTCCAGCACTTCCAGCGTCAGGCCGAGGTCGAGGATGCTCTTGGCGCCGGCGCAGACCACCGCCACCGGGGTCTGCGCCAGTTCCAGCAGGTCGGCGCTGATGTCGAAGCTCTCGCCGGCGCCGCGGTGAACACCGCCGATGCCGCCGGTGGCGAAGACGCGGATGCCGGCCAGCGCCGCGACGATCATCGTCGCCGCCACCGTGGTGGCGCCGTCCTCGCCGCGCGCCACGCAGGCGGCGAGGTCGCGCCGGCTCAGTTTGGCGATCTGCGGGCCGCGTTGCGCCAGCGCTTGCAGATCCGCGTCACCGAGGCCGGCCTTCAGCCGCCCGCCCAGCACCGCGATGGTGGCCGGCACGGCGCCGTGCGCGCGCACCTCGGCTTCCAGCCGCCGCGCCGTCTGCAGGTTGTGCGGCCAGGGCATGCCGTGGGCGATGAGGGTCGATTCCAGCGCCACCACCGGCGCACCGGCGGCCAGCGCCTGCGCGACCTCGGGGTGCAGGTCGAGCAGTGGGTGCGAAGGGTGGACGTTCGTCATGACGCTCGATGCTACGTCCCGATAATCCGCCTTCGATGACCGCCGAAGCCGTGCCCCACCGCCCGCGCAGCCGCCTCGCGCTGTACCTGGACCTGATCCGCTGGGACCGCCCCGCGGGCTGGCTGCTGCTGTTGTGGCCCACGCTGTCGGCGCTGTGGATCGCGGCCGACGGTTTTCCCGGCTGGCACCTGCTGATCGTCTTCGTGCTCGGCACGGTGCTGATGCGCAGCGCGGGCTGCTGCGTCAACGACGTGGCCGACCGCGACTTCGACCGCCACGTCAAGCGCACCGCGCAGCGCCCGGTCACCGCGGGCGACCTCAGCGTGCGGCAGGCGCTGCAGTTCGGCGCGCTGCTCGCCTTCTGCGCCTTCGGCCTGGTGTTGACGACCAACCCGCCGACCATCTGGCTGTCGTTCGCGGGGCTGGCGATCACGCTGCTGTACCCCTACGCCAAGCGCGTGCTGGCCATGCCGCAGGCGGTGCTGGGCATCGCCTTCAGCTTCGGCATCCCGATGGCCTTTGCCGCAACGCTGGGCGGGCTGGACCCGTCGCCGGCGGCCGTCAACGCCGCGGTGCCGCCGCATGCCTGGGGGCTGCTGGTCGGCAACCTGTTCTGGGTGCTGGCCTACGACACCGAGTACGCGATGGTCGACCGCGACGACGACCTGCGCATCGGCATGAAGACCTCGGCGATCACGCTCGGCCGCTTCGACGTGGCCGCGGTGATGGCCTTCTACGCCGCGCACCTGGCCATCTGGGCCTGGCTGGGGCTGCGCCTGGGGCTGGGGTGGGTGTACCTGCTGGGCATCGCCGCCGCGGCGGCGCAGGCGCTGTGGCACTACACGCTGATCCGCGGCCGCACGCGCGACGGCTGCTTCAAGGCCTTCCGCCTGAATCACTGGTTAGGCTTTGCGGTCTTCGCCGGCGTGGCGCTGGACCTGGCTTTGCGCTGATCGGCGCTGATCGGCGTTGATCAGCCGCCGGCGCGGCACAGCCGGCCCAGCCGCGCCGCCGCCTCGCGCAGCAGCGCGGCGTCGAAGCCGGCGTAGCCGAACAGCCAGCCGCGGCGGCCCGACTCGATGGTGTAGCGCGACAGCGGCGCCAGCACCACGCCGGCCTGCAAGGCGCGCTGCGACAGCGCCAGATCGCTGCGGTGCGCTGGAATCTCGTGCAGCAGGTGCATGCCCTGCTCCGACGGCGCCAGCCGCAGCGCGCCGCCGCTGGCGCGCGCCAGCGCGTCGATCAGCGCCTGCTGGCGCTGCGGGTACAGCTCGCGCATGCGGTTCAGGTGGCGCAGCAGGTGCCCGTCGGCGATGAAGCGCGCCAGCACCGCCTGCGCCTCGCCGGGCGCGTGGCGGTCGGCCAGCGCGCGCGCCGCGGCAAAGGCCGGCAGCAGCGCGTGCGGCAGCACGATGAAGCCCAGCCGCAGCCCCGGATGCAGCGTCTTGGAGAAGGTGCCGACGTGCAGCACGCGGTCGGCCTGCGGCAGGCCCGACAGCGCGGGGATGCGGTGCGGGCCGTACTGGAACTCGCCGTCGTAGTCGTCTTCCACCACCCAGCCGTTGCTGCTGCGCGCCCAGTCCAGCAGCGCCAGCCGGCGCTTGAGGCTCATGCGCACGCCGGTCGGGAACTGGTGCGTGGGCGTCACCACCAGCAGCCGCGCGCGCGGCCAGCGCGCCGCGCCCTCGGCGATGGCCAGACCTTCGCCGCCCACCGGCACCGGGCGCACCAGCGCGCCCTGGCCCAGCAAAGCCGCTCGGATACCCGGGTATCCAGGGTCTTCCACCATCACCTCGTCGCCGGCGTCCAGCAGCAGCCGGCCGACGAGGTCCAGCGCCTGCTGCGAGCCGGCGCACACCAGCACCTGGCCGGCGTCGCAGTGCACGCCGCGCGAGGCCCACAGCCACTGCGCGATGGCCTCGCGCAGCTCGGCCAGGCCGGCCGGGTCGAGATACTGCGCCAGCGCGCGGCGCTCGCCGGCCGCCAGCCGCCGCGTCAGCCGGTCCCAGGTGGCGAAAGGAAACTGCTCGACCTCCGGCGCGCCGATGCGAAACGGCAGCGCCGCGGTCAGCGGCGGCTGCCAGCGCAAGGCGGTGTCGGCGATCTGCCGGCCGCGCTGCGACAGCGCGGGCGCCGGCTGCGCGCGGTGGCTGCCGCGGGTGCTGCGCAGCGCCGGCGCGCGCGCCGCGCGCCGCGAATCCTGCCGCGGCAGGTCGGGCGCCACGCGCGTGCCGTCGCCCACGCGCGCCACCACGTAGCCCTCGGCCTGCAGCCGCTGCAGCGCCCACAGCACGGTGTTGCGCGAGACGCCCAGCGTCTGCGCGTGCAGCCGCGACGGCGGCAGCCGCGCGCCCGGCGCCAGGCTGCCCTGCTCGATGGCGGCGCGCAGGCGGCGGTAGAGCTGCAGCCGCAGCGGCGCTTCATTGGTTCCCGACGGCATGCTCAATTGGCTCCTTCACCGGCCCGATCTTGCGCTATCTTGCGGAGCCATTGAAACCGCGCTGGATCCGCCATGTCAGACCACACCGCCACCTTGCGCTGGCAGCGCCGGCCCGGCGAACCCTTCGTCGACAACCGCTACCACCGCCGCCACGACTGGGCTTTCGACGGCGGCGCGGTGGTGGCGGGCTCGTCGTCGCCGCAGTCGGTGCCGCTGCCGCATTCCGACCCGGCGGCGGTGGACCCCGAAGAGGCCTTCGTCGCCGCGCTGTCAAGCTGCCACCTGCTGTGGTTTCTGCATCTCGCGGCCAAGTCCGGCTACGTGGTCGACGACTACGCCGACGCCGCGGCCGGCACGATGGCGCGCAACGCGGCCGGCCGCATCGCCATCACCGCCGTGACGCTGCGCCCTGCGGTGCGCTTCAGCGGCCCGCGGCGGCCGAGCGCGGCCGAGCACGAGGCGCTGCACCACGAGGCGCACGAGCAGTGCTACATCGCCAACTCGGTGGCCTGCGAAGTGCGCTGCCAACCCACCCTGGTCGACTGACGCCATGTACCTGCCCAAGCATTTCGAGATCACCGACCGCGCCGCGCTGCACGAGCTGCTGCGGCGCCATCCGCTGGCCACCTGGGCCACCGTGGGCGCCGACGGGCTGCCGGTCGTCAACCACGTGCCGTTCCGGCTGGATGCCACGCGCGGCGAGCAGGGTACGCTGGTCGGCCACGTCGCGCGCGCCAACCCGGTGTGGCGCACGCCGGCGCCCAGCGTGCTGGCCTTTCGCGCGGCCGACGGCTACGTCTCGCCCAACTGGTACCCGGCCAAGCGCGAGCACGGCAAGGTGGTGCCGACCTGGAACTACGCCGTCGTGCACGCGCACGGCACGCCGCGCATCGTGGACGACCGCGAGGGGCTGCTGGCCATCGTGAGCGCGCTCACCGATGAGCACGAGGCCGCGCAGCCGCATCCCTGGGCGGTGGGCGACGCGCCGGCCGACTATGTCGAGCAGATGCTGCGCGCCATCGTCGGCATCGAGATCCCGGTGCAGCGCTGGGAAGCCAAGTTCAAGCTCAGCCAGAACCGCGGCGCCGCCGACGTGGCCGCCGTGGTCGCCGGCCTGCGGCAACAGGCTGGCGACGAGCAGCAGCCGCTGGCCGCCTGGATGCAGGCGCATGCCCCGCGATGATCACCATCCAGCCATTGCGCGATGAAGACCGCGCCGCCTGGGGCCGCCTGGCCGAGGGCTACAAGCGCTTCTACAACACGCCGACGACGGCGGCCGAGTACGACGAGGCCTGGCGCCGCCTGCGCGCCGCCGACGGCGTGCAGGGCCTGGGTGCGCATGTCGACGGCCGCCTCGTCGGCATCGTCCACTACCTGTTCCACACCAGCACCTGGACGCAGCGCCAGTGCTACCTGCAGGACTTGTTCACCGACGAGGCGGCGCGCGGCCGCGGCGTGGCGCGCGCGCTGATCGAGCAGGTGGCCCAGGCCGCGCGCGAAGGCGGCGCCACGCGGCTGTACTGGCTGACGCAGGAGACCAACCGCAGCGCGCGCACGCTGTACGACCGCGTGGCGCAGTTCAAGGGCTTCATCCGCTACGACCATCCCTTGAACTGACGGCAAGCTGAGGCAGACTGCGCGCTGCGATGCCCGAGCTGCCCGACCTCGCCGTCTACATCGACCGCCTGCAGGCCAAGGTGCAGGGCCGCACGCTGCAGCGCGTGCGCATCCTCAATCCCTTCGTGCTGCGCACGGCGGTGCCGCCGATCGCCAGCGCCGAAGGCCAGGTGGTGAGCGGCGTCGAGCGCCTGGGCAAGCGCATCGTGCTGGCGCTGGCGAACGGCAGCTTCCTGGTCATCCATTTGATGATCGCCGGCCGGCTGCGCTGGCTGCCGCCGGGCAGCAAACCGCCGGGCGGCAAGCTGTCGCTGGCGGCGTTCGAGTTCGACGACGGGCTGCTGGTGCTGACCGAGGCCGGCACGCAGCGGCGGGCCTCCATCCACCTGCTGGCCGACCGCGCCGCGCTGCAGGCCGCCGACCCCGGCGGGCTGGAGCCGCTGGGCTGCAGCGTGGCCGACTTCGCGGCGCGGCTGCGGCAGGAGAACCACACGCTGAAACGCGCGCTGACCATGCCGCAGTTGTTTGCCGGCATCGGCAACGCCTACAGCGACGAGATCCTGCACCGCGCGAAGCTGTCGCCGGTGCTGTTGACGAAAGCGATGGCCGACGCCGATGTCGAGCGCCTGCACGCCGCCGTGCAAGCGGTGCTGAGCGAATGGACGCAGCGCCTCGGCGCCGAGGCCGGCGACTGGCCGCAGAAGGTGACCGCCTTCCACCCGCAGATGGCCGTGCACGGCCGCTACGGCCAGCCCTGCCCGGTGTGCGGCGCGCCGGTGCAGCGCATCGTGCATGCCGACAACGAATCGAACTACTGCGCGCGCTGCCAGACCGGCGGCAAGCTGCTGGCCGACCGCGCGCTGTCGCGGCTGCTGAAGGCGAGCTGGCCGAAGTCGATCGACGACCTGTAGCTACGACAGCCGGGTCACGCCCGGCAACGTACACGCATAGATCGCATTGCGCAGCGCCGCGATCGCTTCGTAGCGCGTGAAGGTGCGGCGCCAGGCCAGCACCACGCGGCGCGTGGGCACGGGGTCGGCGAAGGGGATGTAGCGGATGTGCGGCTGCCGGTCCTTGGGCACGCTCAACTGCGGCACCACGGTGACGCCCATGCCCGACGACACCATGTACTTGATGGTCTCCAGCGAGCTGCCCTCGAAGCTCTTGCGGATGCCCTCGGCATTGGACGAGAAGCGCGCGTACTCGGGGCAGACCTCGAGCACGTGGTCGCGGAAGCAATGGCCGGTGCCCAGCAGCAGCATGGTCTCGTTCTTCAGCTCCTCGGCGCTGATGTTCTTGCGCTTGGCCAGCGGGTGGCCCACCGGCACCGCGGCCATGAAGGGCTCGTCGTACAGCGGCGCCACGGCCAGCCCGGTGTCGGGAAAGGGCTCGGCCATGATGGCGCAGTCCAGCTCGCCGGTGCGCAGCATCTCCAGCAGCCGCGCGGTGAAGTTCTCCTGCAGCATCAGCGGCATCTGCGGCACGCGCTCGATCGCGTTCTTCACCAGGTCGGGCAGCAAATAGGGCCCGATGGTGTAGATGATGCCCAGGCGCAGCGGGCCGCTCACCGGGTCCTTGCCGCGCTTGGCGATCTCCTTGATCGACGCCGCCTGCTCGATCACCTGCTGCGCCTGGCGCACGATCTCCTCGCCCAGCGGCGTCACCGTCACCTCGGTGGCCCCGCGCTCGAAGATCTTGACGTCGAGCTCTTCTTCGAGCTTCTTGATCGCCACGCTCAGCGTCGGCTGGCTGACGAAGCAGGCCTCGGCCGCGCGGCCGAAGTGGCGCTCGCGCGCCACGGCGACGATGTACTTCAGCTCGGTCAGCGTCATGGCGGAGATTGTGCCGACTCGCGCAGGGTGCCCAGCACCTGCTCGAAGAAGTCCTCCACCTGCGGCAGCACCTGCACGCCGTCGTGCGCGACGTTGGGCACCACGTCGTGCCGGCAGGCGATGCCGTGGCCTTCCAGGCTGCGGCGCAGCGCGGCCAGCCGCTCGATGCGCGTGCGGCCGCTGTCGTTGATGCCGGGCATGTACTGCACGCTGTCGGCCGGGTAGTGGATCTCCCAGGTTTCGAGGTCGGCGGCGCCGACGACGAGCTGCACGCGCACCGCGCGCATCGCATCCAGGTCGATGGCGCGGCCGAAGCGCTGCTGCAGGTCGCGCGTGCCCACCCACCAGTCGCGGCCGTCGTCGAGCAGCGTCACCGCGCCCGGCGCGCCGATCGACACCGCGTGCAGCCGCTCGGGATGCAGGTAGAAGAAGCGGTGCGCGAAGTGTCCGCCGCCCGAATAGCCGAACAGCAGGAAGCGGCCGAAGCGCGTGCCCAGCAGCGCGCCGGCCTCGTCGACCATCGCCAGCAGCAGCCGGTCGTAGCGCAGCTCGCCTTCCTGCAGCAGCTTGAAGCCGTGCGCGTTGCCGTCGCCCAGCGGCCCCACCGGGAACAGCGGCGCCAGGATCACGCAGCGCCGGTAGCGGCCGAAGGCGGCGAAGCGGTCGCGGTAGGTCTGCATCGTGCGGCCCGAGCCGTGCATCGCCACCACCAGCGCGTGGCCGGCGGGGTCGTCGTCGAAGCCCGGCGGCACGTACAGGCAGTAGCCGAAGCGCGGGTCGGCGCGGCAGGCGAACACCGGCGTCGCGCCGCGTTCGTACATCTGGCGGCGGCGGGCCGCGGGCGGATCGTCAGGGCGGGCGAGCATAGGGTTCTCCTGGGTGGACCGGGCGCCCCGCGGCTTGACCGCCGCCGCCCGATAGGCACTATTATTGGCGCCAATTTTGATGCCGTGCCATGCCGTCCGCCCGGGCTTCCGCCACCGCCACCCCCGCCGTCACTGCCGCCGAGCCCGCGCCCAAGCTGCCGCTGGACGAGCTGGTCAACCGCATCGCGCTCGACATCCAGTCCGGCGCCTTCGGCCCCGGCACCTGGCTCAAGCAGGTCGACCTGGAGGCGCGCTACGCCTGCACCCGCATGGAGCTGCGCCGCGCGCTCGACCGCCTGGTCGCCAACCGGCTGGTCGAGCACGTTCACAACCGCGGTTATCACGTCTACGAGGCCGACTCGCGCATGCAAGCCGAGCTGCAGGACATCCGCACCGTGCTGGAGCTGCGCGCCGCCGAGCTGATCGAGGCCAGCGCCACGCCGGCCGACGTGCGCGAGCTGCGCCGCCTGGCCAGGCGCTTCGACGAGCTGCTGCTGGCCGGCACCGTGTTCGAGCAGTACGACGCCAACATCGCCTTCCACCGCCGCCTGCTGGCGATGTGCAGCAACCGCGAGCTGGCCGGGCTGATCATGGAGATCCGCCGCCGCGGCCCCTCGGCGCCGAGCTTCCAGTGGAAGACGCGCGCGCGCATGGAGCAGTCCAGCCGCGAGCACTTCGCGATCGTCGACGCGATCGAGGCGCACCAGCTCGCGCGGCTGCAGAAGCTGCTGCGCCAGCACATCGAGCAGACCGAATCCGCCGCGCGCGCGGCCGCCGCGATCGGGCCCGCCGCCCGGCTGGCGCGCAAGACCCGTTGACCTTGCAAAGGACCCGAGCGATGAGCTTCTCGACCGACCCGTTCCCTTTCGTCAGCGTCAGCGGCACGCCGTACGAGCGCGGCCGCCAGCACGGCGCCGCGGTGGCCGCGCGGGTGCGGCGCAGCGCCGCGCTCTATAACGGCACGCTTGAACGGCTGGGCTTCGGCGGCGCGCGCGGCCAGGCGCTGATCCGCACCTTCGCGGAACAGATCGAGGCCTTCGGCGCCCACTACGTCGAAGAGATGCGCGGCATCGCCGACGGCGCCGGCCTGCCCTTCGAGCAGGTGGTGATGATCAACGCGCGCACCGAGGTCATCGCCCAGGCGCGCAAGCTGGCGCAGGCCGACACGGCCGCCGCCGCCGCGCTGGCGCCGCGCGACGGCTGCACCGGCGCCGTGATCCTGCCCGGGCGCAGCGCAAACGGCCGGCTGATCCACGGCCAGAACTGGGACTGGCGCGCCGAGTGCGCCGAGACCGCGATCGTGCTGCGCGTACGCCGCGACGACGGGCCCGACTTCGTCACCTTCGTCGAGGCCGGCGGCCTGGCGCGCAACGGCTTCAACGCCGCCGGCATCGCGATCACCGCCAACTACCTGCGCAGCGACCGCGACTACGGCCAGACCGGCGTGCCGCTGGCGCTGATCCGCCGCCAGGTGCTGGAGCAGCAGCACTTCGCGCTGGCGATCCGCTGCGTGGCGACGACGCCGAAATCCTGCTCCAACAACATGATGCTCAGCCACGCCGACGGCGTGGCGATCGACCTCGAATGCGCGCCCGACGAGAGCTTCGCGCTCTGGCCCGCCGAGCAGTTGTTGGTGCACGCCAACCACTTCACCAGCGCCGCGGCGCTGGCCAAGCTGCGCGAGACCGGCATCGCCGATTCGCCCGACAGCTACTACCGCGAGCTGCGCGTCCGCGAGGCGCTGCAGGCCGCCGGCAGCCGGCTGGGCAGCGACGACCTCAAGCGCGCGCTGTTCGACCGCTTCGGCACCCCGTACTCGGTGTGCCGGCCGCCGCGCCCCGGCAGCCACGAGGACCTGTCGGCCACCGTCGCGATGGTCGTGATGGAGCCCGCCAGCGGCTGGATGGACGTGGCGCCGCTGCCGGCGCTGAACGGCGTCTTCACGCGCTACAGCCTCGGCGCCGAGCCGCAAACGATGAAGGAAAGCCAATGACCCCGAACCGCCTCCGCCCGACGACTCCGGCCCGCCTGCTGGCCGCCGCCGCGCTGGGCGCCGCTGCCGCCGGCGGCGCCGCCGCGCAGACGCTGACCTACGCGATGAACCAGGACATCCGCAGCACCAACCCCGGCGTCAACCGCGACGGCAACACCGACGCCGTCGCGCAGCACATGGTGGAAGGCCTGGTCGGCTACGACGCCAAGGGCGTGGCGGCGCCGATGCTGGCGCGCAGCGTGCAGGTCTCGCCCGACGGCCGCACCTACACCTTCAAGCTGCGCAAGGGCGTGAAGTTCCACAACGGCGCCGAGATGACGTCGGCCGACGTGCTGTGGAGCTGGAACCGCTACATGGACCCCAGGACGCAGTGGCGCTGCACCTCGGAGTTCGACGGCCGCGGCGCGGTCAAGGTGGAGAAGGCCGAGGCGCCCGATGCCGAGACCTTCGTGATGGTGATCGACAAGCCCAGCGCGCTGTTCCTGGCCACGCTGGCGCGCTTCGACTGCGGCAGCACCGCGGTGCTGCACAAGGACTCGGTGGGCGCCGACGGCGCCTGGATCAAGCCCGTCGGCACCGGCCCCTTCAAGCTGGAGGAATGGCGCCGCGGCGAGTTCGTGACCATGAGCCGCTTCGCCGCCTACCAGCCGCTGCCCGGGCCGCCCAACGGCACGGTCGGCGGCAAGCGGCCGCTGGTGCCCACGCTGCGCTTCCTGCACGTGCCCGACGCGGCCACCGTCAAGGCCGGGCTGCTGTCGGGCGCGATCGACATCGCCGACATCGACGCCTCGCAGGTCAACGAGTTGAAGGCCACCGGCAAGGTGAGCGTCGTCAGCGGGCCGACGGCGCAGATGCACACGATCATCCTGCAGACCAAGGACCCGCTGCTGGCCAGCAAACCGCTGCGCCAGGCGATCGCCGCGGCGCTGGACACGGCGCAGATCGTGCAGGCCGTGTCCGACGGCCTGGGCGTGCCCAACAACTCGGTCGTGCCCTCGGCCTCGGCCTACTACACCGCGGTGCAGAAGCAGGGCTTCAAGCACGACGTGGAGAAGGCGCGCAGGCTGCTGCGCGAGGCCGGCTACAAGGGCGAGCCGATCAGGATGCTGACCAACAAGCGGCCGATCGTGCCGAGCTTCGAGGTCTCGGTGATCGCGCAGGCCATGCTGCAGGCGGTGGGCCTGAACGTCGAGATCGAGAACATCGAATGGGCAACCCAGCTCGAGCGCTACCAGAAGGGCAACTACCAGATGCAGTCGTTCAGCTACTCGGCGCGGCTGGACCCGGCGCTCGGCTACGAGGCCATCGTCGGCCCCAAGGCCAAGCAGCCCCGCAAGGTGTGGGACAGCCCGCAAGCGCAGGCGCTGCTGGACAAGGCCACCGAGGTCACGGCGCCGGCCGAGCGCCAGAAGCTGTTCGACGAGCTGCACCGCCTGCAGATCGACGAGGTGCCGATCATCGTGCTCTACAACAACGTCGACTTCAGCGCCCTGGCCAGGCGGGTCAAGGGTTATGCGCCGTGGTTCGCCAGCACGCCGCGGCTGTGGGAAGTGTCGGTGCAGTAGGCGCAGGCCGCCGATGCTCGGCTTCACGCTCAAGCGGCTGCTGACCGCGCTGCCCACGCTGCTGCTGGTGGCGGTGGCGGTGTTCGCGCTGGTGCGCGCGGTGCCGGGCGACCCGGCCTCGCTGATGCTGGGCGACATGGCCACCGAGGCCAGCGTGGCCGACCTGCGCGCGCAGATGGGGCTGGACCAGCCCATCGTCGCGCAGTTCGCGCGCTGGCTGGGCCGCGTGCTCGGCGGCGACCTCGGCCAGTCCATCCAGTACGCCGTGCCGGTGCTGCCGCTGCTGCTGGAGCGCTTCATGGTCACCGCCGCGGTGGTGGTGGCCGCGGTGGCGATCGCGGCGCTGATCGCGGTGCCCGCCGGGCTGCTGGCCGCCTGGCGCCAGGGCAGCGCCTGGGACCTGGGCGTGGTCGCCACCGCGACGCTGCTGATGTCGATCCCCAGCTTCTGGATGGGCCTGCTGCTGCTGCTGGGGCTGGGGCTGAAGCTCGGCTGGCTTCCGGTGGTGGGCTACGTCTCGCTGTCGGCCGACCTCAAGGCCGGGCTGGTGTACCTGGTGATGCCGGTGCTGACGCTGGTGCTGGTGGAGTCGGGCGTGCTGATCCGCATGGCGCGCGCCGCGGCGCTGGAGGTGCTGCGGCTGGATTACGTGGCCCATGCGCGCGCCAAGGGCCTGCCCGAGCCGCTGGTGCTGGCGCGCCACGTGCTGCCCAACGCCTTCGCGCCCACCTGGACGCTGATCGGCCTGGTGCTGGGCAACCTGCTGGGCGGCATCGCGGTGGTGGAGACGGTGTTCACGCTGCCGGGGCTGGGCCGGCTGCTGGTGGGCGCGATCTTCGCGCGCGACTACCCCGTCATCCAGGGCTGCATGCTGTTCATCACCTTCGTCTACGTGATGGTCAACCTCGTCGTCGACCTGCTGTACCCGCTGTTCGACCCGCGGGTGGTGGCCGAATGACGCCGCCGCTGTCGCAGCGGCCGCGCGCCGGCGCCGCGATCGGCTTCGCGCTGGTCGGCTTCTTCGTCGCCGCGGCGCTGCTGGGCTGCTTCTGGACCCCGCACGACCCGCTGAAGATCAACATCCTGCAGCGCATGAAGCCGCCGGGCACGGCCTTCTGGCTGGGCACCGACGAGTTCGGTCGCGACGTGCTGAGCCGGCTGATCGCCGGCGCGCGCAACAGCCTCCTGATCGCCGTGCTGACGGTGGCCGGCGCGGTGGCCGCCGGCTCGCTGCTGGGGCTGGTGGCCGGCTATGCGCGCGGCTGGGTCGACCGGCTGCTGATGATGCTCAACGACGCGCTGCTGGCCTTCCCCGGCATCCTGCTCGCGCTGGGGCTGCTGGCGGTGCTGGGCGCCAACAAGTACGGCATCGTGCTGGCGCTGGCGCTGGCCTACCTGCCGTCGGTGGCGCGGGTGGTGCGCGGCTCGGTTCTGTCGGTGCGCGCGCGCGAGTTCGTCGAGGCCTCGCGCATCCTCGGCAACAGCGAGGCCTACACCGCCTGGCGCCACGTGCTGCCCAACTGCATCGCGCCGCTGACGGTGCTGGCCACCTCGATGCTGGGCTGGGTGCTGCTGGCCGAGGGCGCGCTGTCGTTCTTGGGCCTGGGCGTGCCGCCGCCCGAGGCCACCTGGGGCAACATGCTGTCGGCCGCGCGCCCCTTCATCGGCCAGGCCGCATGGCTGGCGATCTTTCCGGGGCTGTGCATCTCGCTGGCGCTGCTAGGCGTCAACCTGCTGGGCGACGCCCTGCGCGACCGGCTGGACCCGAGGATGCGGGCATGACCGGCGACGCGAACGCCAACGCCAACGCGCCGCTGCTCAGCGTGCAGGGCCTGACCCTGGCCAGCCGCCACGCCAGCGTGGTCGACGCGCTGTCGTTCGACGTGCACCCCGGCGAGGTGCTGGGCATCGTCGGCGAATCGGGCAGCGGCAAGACCATGGCCGCGCGCGCCGTCATCGGGCTGCTGCCGCAGGCCATCCGGCGCACGGCGGGACGCATCGTTTTCGAGGGCCAGGACCTGGCGGCGCTGGCCCCGGCCGCGCTGCGCCGCGTGCGTGGGCGGCGCATCGGCATGGTGTTCCAGGAGCCGATGACCTCGCTGAACCCGGCGCTGACCATCGGCCGCCAGCTCGACGAAGGCCTGGCGCAGCAGACCACGCTCGGCCGCGACGAACGGCGCGAGCGCATCGTCGCGATGCTCGCGCGCATCGGGCTGCCCGACGGTGGTGCGCGGCTGACGGCTTATCCGCACGAGTTCTCCGGCGGCATGCGCCAGCGCATCATGATCGCCTCGGCGATGCTGATGCAGCCGGCGCTGCTGATCGCCGACGAACCGACGACCGCGCTCGACGCCGTGATCCAGCGCGAGGTGGCGCAACTGATGCTGGGCCTGACGCGCGAGCAGGGCGCCGCGGCGATCGTCATCAGCCACGACCTGGCGATGGTGGCCGAGTTCGCGCAGCGCGTGGTGGTGATGGAGGCCGGCCGCATCGTCGAGACCGGCAGCAGCGAGGCGATCCTGCTGCAGCCGCGCCACCCCTACACGCGGCGGCTGCTCGACGCGCTGCCGCGCCGCGCGCCGGCGCGTGCCGTGGCGCGCACGCCGGTGCCGGTGCTGGAAGTGCGCGACCTGGCGGTCGACTTCCCCGGCCGCCGCGGCCTGTTCAGGCGCAAGAGCGCGCCCAAGCAGGCGGTGCGCGGCGTCTCGCTGCAGGTGATGGCGGGCGAGACGGTGGCGCTGGTCGGCGCCAGCGGCTCGGGCAAGACGACGGTGGGCCGCGCCATCGTCGGCCTGCAGGCGGCCAGCCGCGGCGAGGTGCTGTTCCAGGGCCGACCGATCGGCATCCGCGACGCCGCCGCGCACCAGGCCTGGCGCCAGGGCTGCCAGATGGTGTTCCAGGACCCCTACGGCTCGCTGGACCCGCGCATGCGCGTTGCCGAGCTGGTGGCCGAGGCGCTGCGCGCGCTGCGGCGGCCCGAGGCCGCCGAGCGGGTGCGGCAGACGCTGGCCGAGGTCGGCCTCGACCCCGCGTTCGGCGAGCGCTTTCCGCACGAGCTGTCGGGCGGCCAGCGCCAGCGCGTCGCGATCGCGCGCGCCATCGTCCGCAAGCCGGCCTTCGTGGTCGCCGACGAGCCGGTCTCGGCGCTGGACATGACGGTGCAGAAGCAGATCCTCTCGCTGATCCGCGCGCTGCAGGACAAGCACGGCTTCGCCTGCCTGTTCGTCTCGCACGACCTCGGCGCGGTGGAGCAGGTGGCCGACCGCGTGCTGGTGATGGACGAGGGCCAGATCGTCGAGGACGGCGCGCGCGACCAGGTGTTCGACCACGCCCGCCACCCGGTGACGCGCCGCCTGCTCGGCGCGATGCCGGCGCTGCAGCCCGAGGGCGAGGGCTTCCGGCTGCTGCGGCGGCAGTTCGCGCCGGCGTGAAAGGGTCGAGGGGGACGGTGCAGGCCATCGACCGACGCTGCGTCATACGCTAGCATGATCGACATGAGTACCGTTACCTTGTCGCCCAAGTTCCAGGTCGTGATCCCGCGCGCGGTGCGCGAGCGGCTGCAGCTCCGGCCCGGCGCCAAGCTGATGGTGGTGGAGTTCAACGGCGGCCTGCGCCTGCTGCCGCTGAAGCCGCCGTCGGCTTTGCGCGGCATCGCACGCGGCATCGACCCCGCGGTCTCGCGCGAGCCCGACCGGGCGCTGTGAAGCAGACCGCGCCACGCCGGCCGCGCACGGCCCGCGAAGCCGCGGCCGCACTGCCGCGGGTGCTGGATTCGTCGTGCTGGCTGGAATTCTTCGCCGACACCAAGCGCGCCGACTTGTTCGCCGACGCCATCTAGCACACCGAGCACCTGATCGTGCCGGTGATCACCGTCTACGAGGTGGTGAAGAAGCTGGCGCGCGAAGCCGGCGACGAAGTGGCGTCGGCCGCGCTGTCGCTGATGCAGCGCGGCCATGTGGTGCCGGTGGACCTGCCGCTGGCGCTGGACGCTGCCACCCGCGGCTTGCCGCTGGCCGACAGTCTGATCTACGCCACCGCGCAACGCCACGGCGCCGAGCTGTGGACGCAGGACGCGCACTTCGAAGGATTGGCCGGCGTGCGCTATTTCCGCAAGCCCTGACCGGCTCAAGCCTTCAGGAACTCCGCGCGTCCGGCCAGCCAACGGTCGACCTGCGCCTGCGCGGCGGCCGGGTGCTCGGCCAGCAGCCGCGGCGCGGCGGCGCGGGCGTGCTGCAGCAGCGCGCCGTCTTGCTGCAGGTCGGCAAAGCGCAGCAGCGCGTCGCCGCTCTGGCGCGCGCCCATGAACTCGCCGGGGCCGCGGATCTCGAGGTCGCGGCGCGCGATCTCGAAGCCGTCGTGGGTCTCGACCATCGCCTTCAGCCGCGCCTTGGCGGTGGCCGACAGCGGCGCCGCATACAGCAGCACGCAGACGCTGGCCGCGCTGCCGCGGCCGACGCGGCCGCGCAACTGGTGCAACTGCGCAAGGCCGAAGCGCTCGGCATGCTCCACCACCATCAGGCTGGCATTGGGCACGTCGACGCCGACCTCGATCACCGTGGTGGCCACCAGCAGCTTCATCTGGCCTTGCGTGAACAGCGACATCACGGCCGCCTTCTCGGCCGCCGGCATGCGGCCGTGCAGCAGGCCGACCATCACGCCGGGCAACGCCTGACTCAACTCGGCGTGCGTGGCCGTGGCGTTCTGCAGGTCCAGGTGCTCGCTCTCCTCGACCAGCGGGCACACCCAGTAGACCTGCCGGCCGGCGGCCAGCTCGTCGCGGATGCGCAGCATCACCTGTTCGCGCCGGCCGTCGGCGAAGACCTTGGTCAGCACCGGCGTGCGGCCGGGCGGCAACTCGTCGATGGTGCTGACGTCCAGGTCGGCGAAGTAGGTCATCGCCAGCGTGCGCGGGATCGGCGTCGCGCTCATCATCAAGAGGTGCGGTTCGAGCTTTTCGCCTTCGAGCTTGTGCCGCAAGGCCAGCCGCTGCGCGACGCCGAAGCGATGCTGCTCGTCGACGATCGCCAGGCCGAGCTTGTGGAACGCCACGTCGTGCTGGATCACCGCGTGCGTGCCCACCACCAGCGCCGCCTCGCCGCCGGCCACCTGCTCCAGCATCTGCGCGCGCGCCTTGCCTTTGCGGCTACCGCTGAGCCAGGCCACGGTCAGGCCCAGCGGGGCCAGCCAGTCGACCAGCTTGCGGAAGTGCTGCTCGGCCAGGATCTCGGTGGGCGCCATCAGCGCGCATTGCCAGCCGGCGTGGATCGCGGCGGCGGCCGCCAGTGCCGCGACCACCGTCTTGCCGGAGCCCACGTCGCCTTGCAGCAGGCGGTGCATCGGCTGCTGGCGGCCCAGGTCGGCGGCGATCTCGGCAACCACGCGCGTTTGCGCCGCCGTCAACGCAAACGGCAGCCGCTGCAGCAGCCGCGCGCCCAGCCCGTCGGCCGCCGCGCGCAAAGCCGGTGCGCGCAGCCGCGCGCGCGCCTGCTGGGCTTGCAGCTGCGAGAGCTGCTGGGCCAGCAGCTCCTCCCACTTCAGGCGCTGCCAGGCCGGGTGGCTGCGCTCCTGCAGCGAGCGCTGGTCGGCCTGCGGCGGCGGCTGGTGCAGCAGCCGCACGGCATCGCGCAAGCCCGGCAAGCCCGCCGGCGCGGTGCCCGGTGGCAGCACTTCGTGCAGCGAGACGCGGCCCAGCGCCGAGGTGATGGCCTTGCGCAGATAGGCCTGCGGCAGCTGCGCCGCGGCCGGGTAGACCGGCGTCAGCGCCTGCGGCAGCGGCGCGTCGGCGGCCACCGGCTTGACCGTGGGGTGCACCATCTCGCGGCCGAGAAAGCCCACGCGCGCTTCGCCGCGCACGCGCAACCGCGCGCCCTCGGCCATCTGCTTTTGCTGCGCGGCGTGGAAGTGCAAAAACCGCAGCAGCAGCTCGCCGCCGGCATCGTCGCGCAGCCGCACCAGCAGCTGGCGGCGCGTGCGCTGCTCGACGCGGCAGTCCACCACCTGCCCTTCCACCTGCGCGGCTTCGCCTTCGCGCAAGCCGGCGATCGGCGTCAGCCGCGTCTCGTCTTCATAGCGCAGTGGCAGGTGCAGCGCGAGGTCCACGTCGCGCAACAGCCCCAGCCGGCGCAGGGCCTGTGCGGGTGCTGACAGGCGGGCGGGAGCGCTGGCGTCGGCCATGGAACAATTCTCGCCGCTGCGCGATCCACCTCGCATGGCTTCACCTGCATCCATGCCCTTGCCTGACTTCACCGTTGCCGACTTCGATTTCGAGCTGCCACCCGAGCTGATCGCCCAGCATCCCGCGCCCGAACGCAGCGCCTCGCGCTTGCTGGACGGCCGCGCCGCCACGCCGGTGGACCGCGCCTTCCGTGAACTGCCGGCGCTGCTGCAGCCGGGCGACCTGATGGTGTTCAACGACACCCGCGTCATCAAGGCGCGGCTCTATGGCGAGAAGGAGACCGGCGGCGCCGTGGAGATGCTGGTCGAGCGCGTGCTGCCCGGCCACGAGGTGCTGGCCCACCTGCGCGCCAGCAAGTCGCCCAAGGCCGGCAGCCGGCTGCGCCTGGCGCAGGCCTTCGAGGCCCAGGTGCTGGGCCGCGGCGGGCCCGACGGCTCGCTGTTCCACCTGCGCTTTCCGGCCGACCCGCTGGCGCTGCTGCAACAGCACGGCCACGTGCCGCTGCCGCCTTACATCCAGCACGCCGACGATGCCACTGATGAACGGCGTTATCAAACCGTGTTCGCCGAGCGCCCCGGCGCCGTGGCCGCGCCGACCGCCGCGCTGCACTTCGACGAGGCGCTGCTGGCCGAACTGCAGCAGCGCGGCATCGGCCAGGCGCGCGTGACGCTGCACGTGGGCGCCGGCACCTTCCAGCCGGTGCGCGTGACGCGCATCGCCGAGCACCGCATGCACAGCGAGTGGTACGAGGTGGGCGACGCCGCGGTTCAAGCCATCGAGGCCACGCGCGCCGCCGGCGGGCGCATCGTCGCCGTGGGCACGACGGCGCTGCGCGCGCTGGAATCGGCCGCCCGCGGCGGCCGCCTGCAGCCGCGCCGCGGCGAGACCGACATCTTCATCACCCCGGGCTTCGCGTTCCGCGTGGTCGACGCGCTGCTCACCAACTTCCACCTGCCACGCAGTACGCTGATGATGCTGGTCAGCGCCTTCGCCGGCCACGCGCACGTGATGGCGCTGTACCGCCACGCCATCGAGGCGCGCTACCGCTTCTTCAGCTACGGCGACGCGATGCTGCTGCGCCGCGCGCCCTGACGATGCTGCAATTCGATCTGCTCAAGACCGAAGGCCTGGCGCGCCGCGGCCGGCTGACGTTGAACCACGGCGTCGTCGAGACCCCCGTCTTCATGCCGGTGGGCACCTACGGCACGGTGAAGGGCGTGCTGCCGCGTTCGCTGCAGGAGATGGGCGCGCAGATCATCCTCGGCAACACCTTCCACCTGTGGCTGCGGCCGGGGCTGGACGTGCTGCAGCGCTTCGGCGGCCTGCACCGCTTCGAAGGCTGGCCGCAGCCCATCCTCACCGACAGCGGCGGCTTCCAGGTCTGGAGCCTGGGCGGCGCCGATGGCAAGGGCCGCAAGATCAGCGAAGAGGGCGTGCGCTTCGCCAGCCCCGTCAACGGCGACAAGCTGCTGCTGACGCCCGAAGTCAGCATGCAGATCCAGACGCTGCTGAACAGCGACATCGTGATGCAGTTCGACGAATGCACGCCATACCAGACGGCGGGCCGGCTGACCGACGAGCGCGAGGCGCGCGCGTCGATGGAGCTGAGCCTGCGCTGGGCGCGGCGCAGCCGCGACGAGTTCCAGCGCCTGGACAACCCGAACGCGTTGTTCGGCATCGTGCAAGGCGGCATGTACGAAGGCCTGCGCGCCGAGTCGGCCGCCGCGCTGGCCGAGCTGGACCTGCCGGGCTATGCGGTCGGCGGCGTCAGCGTGGGCGAGCCCAAGGAAGACATGCGCCGCATCATGGCGCACACGCCGCAGCGGCTGCCGGCGCACAAACCGCGTTACCTGATGGGCGTGGGCACGCCCGAAGACCTGGTGGAGGCGGTCAACAGCGGCGTCGACATGCTCGACTGCGTGATGCCCACGCGCAATGCGCGCAACGGCCATCTGTTCACCCGCTTCGGCGACCTGCGGCTGCGCAACGCGCGCTACAAGAGCGACGAGCGGCCGCTGGACCCGAGCTGCGGCTGCCACGCCTGCCGGCACTTCAGCCGCGCCTACCTGCACCACCTGAACCGCTGCGGCGAGATGCTGGGCCCGATGCTGGCCAGCATCCACAACCTGCACTACTACGTGAACCTGATGGCCGAGGTGCGGCAGGCGCTGGACCAGGGCCGCTTCGAGGCCTGGCGCGCCACGTTCGCGGCCGACCGCACGCGCGGGCCGGACGGCTGACGCATGTTCAGTTGATGCTGGACGACGGCGGCACGGCGCGCAGGTCCTGCGCGACGCGGCCGTCGGCCAGCGCGATCACGCGCGTCGCCGAGGCGATGGTCTCGGGCCGGTGGGCGACGATGATGCGCGTCAACGCCAGCTGGCGCACGGCCTGGTTGACGACGCGCTCGCGGTCGACGTCCAGCGCGCTGGTGGCCTCGTCGAGCAGCAGGATGCGCGGCCGCTTGTATAGCGCACGGGCCAGCAGGATGCGCTGCTTCTGGCCGCCGGAGACCGCCAGCCCCAGCTCGCCGATCAGCGTGTGGTAGCCCATCGGCATGGCGGCGATGTCGTCGTGCACGGCGGCGATGCGCGCGCAGTGCTGCACCCAGTCGCGGTCGGCCTGGGGGTCGAAGAAGCTGATGTTGTCGGCCACCGAGCCGGAGAACAGCGGCTCGTCCTGCATCACCACGCCCACCATCTGGCGCCAGCGCGTCATGCCCAGCCGCGCCAGCGGCACGCCGCCCACGCGCAGCTCGCCGCCGGTGGGCGACAGGATGCCCAGCATCAGCTTGAGCAGCGTGGTCTTGCCGCAGCCCGAAGGGCCGGTGATGGCCACCGACTCGCCGGGCTCGATGCGCAAATTGAGCTTGTGCAGCACCTCGGGCTCGCCCTCGGCGTAGCGAAAGCTCACGTCGATCAGCTCGACGCCGGGCGCCGGCTCGCTCAGCAGCGCGGCGCCGGCGTCGTCGGCCTCGGGCGGGGTCAGCACGATGTCGGCCAGCCGTTCGCCCTGCAGCCGCAGCAGGCGCAGCGCCACCCATTTGTCGATCAGCGCGGCGACGCGCAGCGCGAACTGTTCCTTGTAGGCGAAGAACGCGAACAGCATGCCCACGCTCAATTGCCGCTCCAGCACCAGCAAGGCGCCCAGCCAGATGACGGCGACGCGCTCCAGCCCGAACAGCGCGCGCTGCGCCAGCGCCATGCCCAGCTCGAGCTTGCGCGTGCGGATGTCGGCGTTCATGGTGTCGGCCACCAGCGCGGCGAAGCGGTTGCGGCGGTCGAGCTGGGCGCCGAACAGCTTGATGGCCTGCATGCCGCGCAGGCTTTCGAGGAAGTGGCTGCTCTGCCGCGCTTCGTTGACCAGCGCCTCTTCGGTGGACAGCCGCAAGGGGCCGAGGAACAGCCAGCGCAAGGCGCCGTAGGCCAGCACGGCCAGCAGCGCCACGGCGGTGAGGCGCAGGCTGTAGACGGCCATCATCGCCAGCGTCAGCACGACCATCAGGCCGTCGAGCACGGCCTCGGCGAAGCTGGTGGTCAGCGCTTTCTGGATCTGCTGCACGGCCATGAAGCGCGACCAGATGTCGCCCACCTGGCGCTTCTCGAACCACTCCAGCGGCAGCCGCAGCAGGTGGGCGAAGACGTTGAGCAGCCACTGCAGGTTGAGCGTGGCCGACAGCACCAGCACCGCCCAGGCGCGGCCGGCCGCGGTGAGCACCTGGATCAGCACCAGCATCGCGAAGGCGAGGCCGAGCGTCAGCAACAGGTCGCGGTCGCCGCTGACGAGCACGTCGTCGACCACCCACTGCATGAAGAACGGCGTCAGCAGCATGAAGGCTTCGAGCGCCAGCGCCAGCAGCAGCACCTGCGTCAGCCCGCGCCGCAGGCCGCTGACCGGGCCCAGCAGCGCGCGCAAGCGCGGGTCGCGCCGCTCGCGGGCGGGCTTGAAGTCGGCGCCGGGCTGCAGCTCCAGCGCCACGCCGGTGAAGTGCGGCGACAGCTCGGCCAGCTTCATCCGCCGCAGGCCGCGCGCCGGGTCGTGGATGGTGGCCACGCCGCGACGCACCGCGACCAGCACGACGAAGTGCGTGAGGTCCCAGTGCAGGATGCAAGGCGTCTGCAGCTGGTTGATCTCCTCCAGCTCGGCGCGCAACGGGCGCGACTGCAGGTGCAGCGCGTCGGCGATGCGCACCACGTCGGCCATGGTCAGCCCGCGGCTGGAGATCGGGAAGCGCCGGCGCAGCGTGGCCAGGTCGGTTTGCAGGCCGTGGGCGCCGGCGATCATCGCCAGGCAGGCCAGGCCGCATTCGGCGCCTTCGGTCTGCATCACCAGCGGCACGCCAGGCCCGCCGAAACGCAAGCGGCCCGAAGCGCTCATAACCGGCCTTGCAGGCCGAACAAGGGCTCGAACAGCCACTCGACGAGCCGCCGGCGTTCCAGCATCACGTCGGCCTGCAGACGCATGCCGGCCACCAGCGGCTGCGGCAGGGTGGCGGCCGAGGCCTCGTCCAGCGCGACGGTGATGCGAAACAGCGCTTGCCCGGGCTGCCCCGCTTGCTGCGTCTGCGTGCCGGCCAGCGCCAGCGCGGCCAGTTCACCGGCGGCCAGCGGCGTGCGCGAGACCTGCAGCACGCGGCCTTCGAGCTGGCCGAACTTCTGGTACGGAAAGGCTTCCAGCCGCAGCCGCACGGCCTGCCCCGGCCGCACGAAGCCCACCGCGCTGCTGGGCGCGTAGAGCTGGGCCTGCAGCACCGCGCCTTGCGGCACCAGGCTGGCCAGCGCCGAGGCCGGCGACACCGCCTGCCCGGGCTCGGCCAGCAGCGCGCTGACCATGCCGTCCTGCGGCGCGCGCACGATCAGCCGGCGCTCGCTGTCCTGTTCGGCGGCTTCCCGCGACAGCGCCGCCAGGTCGCGTTCGATGCCGCCCTGCGCGCTGCGCGTCAGCAGCGGCAGGCTCAGCCGTTCGCCTTCGAGCTGGGCCTGCTCGCGGTCGAGCGCGGTGCGCTGGCGCTGCAGGCCCTGGGCTTGCGCCTGCAGCGCCAGCAGCTCTTCCTTCTTGGCCAGCACCTGGGCGTCGGAGATGAACTGCTCGTTGCGCAAGGCCTCCAGCCGCGCCTGCGCCTGCTGGCCGAGCAGCAGCCGCTGCTGCTGCAACGCGATCTCGCGTTCGACCTGGGCGCGCTCGGCCTGCAATGCGGCCAGCCGGCGGTCCAGCGCGGCGCGCTGCGCGTCGGCCAGGCCTTCCTGCTGGCGCGCGGCGTCCTGCAGGCTGCGCTGGCGCTCGCTGAGGCTGCGCCTGACGTCCGCCTGCGCTTGCGCCAGCAGCCGCGGCCGCTCCAGCGCCAGCACGAACAGCACGTCGCCGGCGTGCACGGTCTGGCCTTCCTGGACGCGGCGCTCGATCACCGTGGCCGCTTCGGCCGGCACCAGGCGGATCAGGCCGCGGTCGGGCGACAGCACGCCGTCGACCGTAGCCTTGCGGGTGTAGTGCGCCGAAAAAAGAAAGCCCGCGATGGCCACTGCCACCGCGAGCACGCCGATCGTGACGAGGTCCATCGACAGGGGGCGAACCAGTTGGACGCGACCCAGCCAAGCGTCCCGCTGCCCCTGCAGGACTTCGTCTCGAAACAGCGAGCGAGCCATCGGCGATCCTCAGGCCCGCGCGGTGACGGCGATCACCGCTGGAATAAAGCCACGCCCGATCTTGTTGCCGGAAGCCACAGAGGGGGCGCGAGGCCGCCGGCTCGGGCGTGGAAAACCGTAGCCGCGCGCCGCAACGGCGCGCCGGCAGAAAGCATCAGCCGGCAGGCGCGGACGAATTCCGCGCCGCCGCCTTCGACTTACCAAGTGCCGTTGGGGCCCCAGGTACCGTTCGGGCCAGCGCCGCTCACGGCCTTCAGGTCGGCGGGCTGCAGCGGCACCGGCTGGCTGGGCGCGACCGGCTTGACCTGGACGGCGGGGGCACGGCGGGTGAAGAAGCGGATCGGCAGCATGGTGGGTCTCCGGGGCTGGAACGATGTGCGAAAGTGCACGTTCGGAGAGATTGGAGCAGCGACGCGCTTTCACAACCACTGTCACCCCTTACAGGTGGGCAGCACGTCGCCCCGCTTCCTTGCGCCGGATCAGATCAGTGGATCAGGCCCAGCCGCAACGCCTTCAGCACCGCCTGGTGCTTGCTGGCGCAGCCCAGCTTGTGCATGGCGTTGTTGACGTGCAGCACCGCGGTGCGCTCGCTGATGCCGAGGATGGCGCCCACCTCCCAGGCCGTCTTGCCGTCCATGGTCCAGCGCAGCGCTTCCAACTCGCGCGGCGTCAACGACGGACGTTCGGCCTGCAAGGTGTCCGGCAGGAAGAGCCGCAGCGCCGCCTCCTGCGCGTGCACGGCAAAGAGCTGCAGGTCGGCCACCACGCGCTGCAGTTCGTGGCTGTCCTCGGGCAACGGCTGGTCGCGATCGACGCCGAGAAAGAAATGGCGCCCCTCGGGCATATGCAGCGCCAGCGCAATGCCGTTCTGATAGCCGAACTGCGCCTGCTGCTCCCACTTGTCCAGCGCACCCGACGACAGATAGGTGTCGCGAGTCCAAACGATCGGCACGCTTTGCCGGCGGCAGTGCTGCATCACCGGATCGCGACGGCCGCTGCCGGGATCGCTGAAGGTGTCGGCGTAGGCCTGCGGCGTGTTGTCGACGACGAAGAATTCGCTGCTGCCCAGGCCGCGGTCGACCACGGTCATCGCCGACACCGTCTCGAAGCCCAGCGCTTGCGCAAAGCGCACGACCTCGCCGCGAAACTCGTCGCGACTCTGCGCCTTCATCACGGAGGTATAGCCACCCGGGAGCATCGATTTCTTGCGTTCCAAACGACGTCGTGCCGCCACGGCGGCGGTGCCGGGCCTGACAGGCCTTACAGGCCTTACAGGCCTGCTAGGCCTTACAGCTTTCGATCCGCGGTCTCCCCACCACACTGCGGCCCATGAACCCAACGTCACTTCATCTGGCCGAGCGCGCCCCGCTCGCCGTCATGCCGTGGTCATTGCGCGCATGGCCGCCGCTATTGTGGCAGGCCGCCGGCGGCCAACCTACGGAGTTCCACCACCTCAGCACGCGAGTCACCGCGAACCACGGCGGATTGCACAGTCGGGTGGCCGGCCAGACCATCTGGGCGGGCATCGTCGGCGGCAGCGACGCCGGCATGGCCTGGGATTGGGTGGAGATTTCCGCCGGCGTGGTGGCGATGGCCGATCCGATGTCGGTGATCACCAATCTGCGCATCGTCGGCGACGCCGGCGAGGTGCTGACCGCCGCCGAAGCCGCGCTCTACCTCAACGGCATCGTGCACGCGCTGCCTTGGCAGGACGCGGTCGGGCGCGCGCTGGCCACCTGCCACTGATTCAGCGCGTCATCGCCGATCAGGCCAGGGCGCTGCGCTGCAGCCGCCGCGCCACGCCCCAGACGCTGATGGCCGCGAGCAGCAGGCACAGCAGCAGCGGCGGGCCCAGGTCGGCGGCGGCCAGTGTCTCGCCGCGCAGCACGCGGTTCATCAGCAGCACCTGCGCCAGCGCCGGCACCCAGCGCTGCCAGGGCGGCTCGCCCCCGGGGCCGAACAGCGACAGCAGCGGCAGCAGCGAGACCACCAGCACCAGAACCGAGGTGCTGGCCTGCGCCTCCTTGACGCTGCGGCAGCGCACGGCCAGCAGCATCAGCAGGCCCGACAGCGCGCCGGCCAGCGGCAGCAGCAGCGCCAGGAACAACGCCAGCTCGCGCGGGCCGAAGCGGAACAGCGCGGCCAGCGTCTCGCTGCGCAGCAGCCATTGGCCCGGCAGAAAGCTCAGGCAGCTCAGCAGCGCGATCAGCATCGCCACCGCCGACACCGCCGCCCACTTGCCCAGGGCCAGCGCGGCGCGCGGCGCCGGGTTCATCAGCAGCGGCTCCAGCGAGCCGCGTTCGCGCTCGCCGGCGGTGCTGTCGAGCGCAGCGTTCAAGGCGCCGTAGAGCACGGCCATCAGCACGAAGAAGGGCAGCATCGCGGTGAACTGCAGCGCGCGCGCCGCCGGGTCGGCGAGGTCGCGCGGCTCGAACTGCACCGCCTCCAGCAGCGTCGGCGAGACGCCGCGCCAGGCCAGGCGCAGCAGCGTCTGCTCGCGGTTGAAGCCTTGCAGAAGTTGCAGCACGCGGCCGCTGGCGGCCTGCGCGCGGCGGTTGCCGCTGCTGCCCAGCACCTCGACCAGCGGCGCGCGGGCGGCGGCCAGTTCGGCCTCGAAGCCCGGCGCGACGACGACCACCGGGTCGCCGAGCCGGCTGTCGCGCAGCAGCCGCTCGTAGTCGGGCGGCGCGGCGCGCACGCGCCAGGTCTGGCGTTCGATGTAGTTGCGCAGCGTGGGCGCGTGCTCGATGCCGGCGACCACCACTTCGCGCGCCTGCGCGCGACGCTCGGCGTCGGCCACCAGCGTCGACAGCAGCGCCAGCACCAGCGGCCCCAGCGCCACCGAGCTGAGCAGCACCACGGCCAGCGTGCGGCGGTCGCGCAGCGCGTCGAGCAGCTCCTTGCGAAAGACGATCCAGGCGGCCCACATCGGCATCAACCGGCCCGGCCCGCGAAGGCCAGCGCGACGAAGGCCTGCTCGAAGTCGGCGCTGCCGGTGCGCCGGCACAGCTCGGCCACGCTGCCGCTGGCCACCGTGCGGCCGGCGGCCATCACCACCACCTGGTCGCACAGCCGCTCGACCTCCTGCATCACGTGGGTGGAGAAGACGATGCACTTGCCTTCGTCGTCGCGCAGGCGGCGCAGCGTGTCGCGCAGCGCGCGCGTGGCCATCACGTCCAGGCCGTTGGTCGGCTCGTCGAGGATGAGGTTGGGCGGGTCGTGCACCAGCGCACGGGCCAGCGCCGTCTTCATGCGCTCGCCCTGGCTGAAGCCTTCGGTGCGGCGGTCGAGCAGCGCGCGCAGCTCCAGCGTCTGCGCCAGCTGCTCGGTGCGCGCTTGCGCGGCGGCTTCGTCCAGGCCTTGCAGCCGCGCGTAGTAGACGATGTTCTCGCGCGCCGTCAGCCGCGGGTACAGGCCGCGCGCGTCGCTCAGCACGCCCAGCCGCGCCAGCGCGGCCGAGCGCCGGCGCGCAACGTCGATGCCGTCGACGCGGATCTGCCCGCCGTCGGGCGGCAGCAGCCCGGACACCAGGCGCAGCGTGGTGGTCTTGCCGGCGCCGTTGCTGCCCAGCAGGCCGGTGATGCAGCCATCGGCGGCGCGCCAGGAGGCGCCGTCCACCGCCAGCAGTTCGCGCCGGCGGCGGCCGCGGCCTTGCACGAAGCCCCGCCGCAGGCCGTCGATCTCGATCAAGGCGCGACTCCGGCCGCGGCCGGCGGGCGGAACACCGGCGGCCGCGGCAAGCCGTCGGCGCAGCGGCCGTCGAGCGCCAGCGCCTGGGCTTCGTCGTCGGCATTGACGAAGCGGAAGACCTGCTCGCGCAGGCAGTCCAGGCCCAGCAAGCCGTGGCCGGCGTTGGGCACCACCCAGTGCCGCGCCTTCGGGCCCAGCGCGGCGGCCACGCGCGCGCCGTGGCGCGGCGGCGTCACCGGGTCGAGCGCGCCCGACAGCAGCAGCACCGGCACCGGCGCCGGGCGCAGGCGGCGGAAATCGGCCGGCAGCTCGGCGCGCGGCCATTCGGCGCAGACCTGGCGGTAGAGCGCCGCGCTGCCGGCACTGAAGATCGACGCTGACGACGGTGACGAGGGCGCCGATGCCGCCGGCGCCGCGGCCGTGGCTGGCGGCAGATCCTCGCTGCAGATCACCGAGAAGTGCATGCCTTGCGCCAGCGCGGCGCCGCGCCCGCCGGACAAGGCGGCCGCCAGGCCGACCAGCGGCGTCCAGCGGCCGGCGGCGGCCTCTTCGATGGCCGGCGGCAGCGCCGCCGCCAGCGCCGGTGCGTACAGCGGCCCGCGCACCAGGCCGGCCAGGCCGTCGGGCGTGAGGCGCAGGCGCTGCTCGCGGCCGTTGATGGGGTGCGGCACGCTCACAAGCAAATGTGGCTCTGCCACTTTGCTTGACCCCCGCGGGGGGCGGGCTGGGCGCAGCCCGGCCCTGGGGGCGCTCACTTCCTTCGGCAGCGCGGCCAGCAAGCGCTGCCAATGCTCGCGCAAGCGCGGGTGGCGGGCGCGGCAATCGGCATCGGCCTCGCACCAGGCCAGCAGGCCTTCGAACGCCGTGTTGGCGTCGACGGCCATGGCATCCGGCAGCGCCATGTCGGGCGGCGCCACGCCATCCAGCACGACGCGGCGCACGGCCTGCGGAAACTGCCGCAGGTAGTCCAGCGCCGCCCGCGTGCCGTAGGAAACGCCGATCAGGTCGATGCGTTCGGCGCCCAGTGCGCGGCGCACGGCGTCGAGGTCCTGCATCGCCAGCGGCGTGGTGTAGCGGCGCAGGTCGCCCTGCGGCAACTGCTGCAGGGCCTGCCGGCAGCGCGCCAGCGCGGCCACCTGCGCCACAGGATCCAGGCTGTCGCGCAGCTCGCGCCCCGGCTGCTCGTCGTCGTCGCAGCGCAGCGGCGCGCTGCGGCCGGTGCCGCGCTGGTCGACCAGCACGATGTCGCGGCGGTTGGAAAAGCGTGCCAGCCAGTGGCCGATGGGGCCGGCCAGCTCGATGGCGCTCTGGCCGGGGCCGCCGGCGATGAAGAACACCGGGTCCGGCTTGCGCTGGCGCGACAGCGCCGGCAGCACGGCGAAGTGCACCGTGATCGACGGGCCGCCGGCCGCCGCCGGATCGAGCGGCCGCTGCACCTGGCCGCACCACGCCGGGTGCTCGACGCCGCGCAGCGCGCAGGGCTGCAGCCCGGGCGCCGGCGGCGTCGTGGCCGCGGCCAGCGTGGGCAGCAGCGCCATGGCGCCGGCGGCGGCAAGCCGCCGCTTCATCCCTTGTTGACGTGAAAAGCGCATATCTTCTTCGGCGCGGACGAGCGTATCAGGCACGCCGCCCGGCCGGGGCCGGGGCATGATCGCGGTTTCGCCGTCCGTGGGTCACTTCTTCGCCACCATGATGCATCGCCCGCTTTCCGCCGCCGCCACCGCCGTCGCCGTGGCCGCCGCCTTGTTGATCTCCGCCTGCGGCGGCTCGTCCGAAGCCGACATGCTGAACGCGGCGCGCGGCTTCATCGAGAAGCAGGACCACCGCTCGGCCGTGATCCAGCTCAAGTCGCTGCTGCAGAAGAACGCCCAGCTCGGCGAGGCGCGTTACCTGCTGGGGCGTTCGCTGCTGGAGCAGGGCGACGTCAATGCGGCGCTGGTCGAGCTGCGCAAGGCCGCCGACCTGAAGTACGACCCCGTCAAGGTGACGCCGCTGCTGGCGCGCGCGCTGCTGGCGCAGGGCGAGTACGGCGCGCTGACCGGCCAGTTCGCCGGCACCAAGCTGCCCGACGCGACGGCGCAGGCCGAGCTGTCGGCGGCGCTGGCCACCGCCTTCTTCGCGCAAAAGCAGAACGACCAGGGCGAGGCCTACATCGCCGAGGCGCTGCAGGCCGCGCCGCAGAACGTGGCGGCCCGGCTGCTGCGCGCCCGCGTGCTGGCCGACAAGCAGCAGGTGCCGCAGGCCAAGGCGCTGGTCGACGAGGTGCTGGCCGGCGACCCCAAGGCCGCCGAGGCCTGGATGCTCAAGGGCGAGATGGCGCTCAACATCGACAAGGACCGCAAGGCGGCGATCGAGGCCTTCCGCAAGGCCGCCGCGGCCAAGCCCACGCTGCTGGCGGCGCATGTCTCGGCGGTCACGACGATGTTCCTCGAAGGCGACGCCGCCGCCGCCACCGCGCAGGTGGCGGAGATGAAGAAGACCTTCCCCAACCACCCGCGCACCAAGTTCTTCGAAGCCGAGCTGGCCTTCAACGCCAAGGACTACAAGGCCGCGCGCGAGCACATCCGCCCGGTGGTGGTGGCGCTGCCCAACAACGCGCTGGCGCTGCAGCTGGCCGGCGCCGCCGAGTTCCGGCTGGGCGACTACGCGCAGGCCGAGACCTACCTGGGCAAGGCGCTGCAGCTGTCGTCGGAGCTGCCGATCGCGCGCACGATGCTGGCGCAGATCTACCTGCGCACCGGCCAGCCGCAGAAGACGCTGTCGATGCTCGACCCGCTGCTGGCGCGCAACCCGAGCGCCGGGCTGCTGCAGCTTGCCGCCGAGGCCCATCTGCAAGGCGGCGACCCCAAGAAAGCCGAAGAGCTGTACCAGAAGGCCGCCAAGATCAAGCCCGACGACCCGCGCATCCGCACCGCGCTGGCGCTCAGCGAGTTCGGCAAGGGCAAGACCGACGCCGCCATCTCCGAGCTGGAGCAGATCGCCGGCAGCGACAAGGGCGCGCTGGCCGACCTGGCGCTGGTCAGCGCGCACCTGCGCAAGCGCGAGGTCGACAAGGCGCTGAAGGCCATCGACGCGCTGGAGAAGAAGCAGCCCGACAAACCGCTGGCGCCGATGCTGCGCGGCCGCGTGCTGGTGCTGAAGAAGGACATCGACGGCGCGCGCGCGCAGTTCCAGAAGGCGTTGTCGATCGACAAGCTCTACTTCCCGGCGGTGGCCGGCCTAGCCGCGCTGGACCTGGCCGCCAACAAGCCGGCCGAGGCCCGCCAGCACTTCGACACGCTGCTCAAGGCCGACCCCAACAACGTGCCCGCCAAGCAGGCGCTGGCCGCGTTGCTGACGCGCACCGGCCACACCGGCGACGAGGTGGCCAAGCTGCTGACCGACGCCGTCAAGCAGAACCCGAACGACGTGCGCGCCCAGCTCATGCTGATCAACTTCTACCTCGAACGGCGCGAGGCCAAGCAGGCGATCAGCGCCGCCACCGAGGCCAGCAAGACGCTCGTCAACCACCCCGACATCCTGATGGCGCTGGGCCGCGCCTACCTGGCCGGCAGCGACATGCAGCAGGCCATCAGCACCTTCAACAAGCTCGCCGTGGCGCAGCCGAAGTCGGCGCAGCCCTACCTGGGCATGGCCGACGCCAACCTGGCGTTGAAGGACCGTGCCGCGGCGGCGCGCAACCTCAAGCGCGCGCTGGAGCTGGAGCCGCGGCTGCTGCAGGCGCGGCGCGGGCTGGTGGCCATCGCGCTGGCCGAGCGCCAGGTCGGCGAGGCGATGGAGCTTTCCAAGGCAGTGCAGAAAGACCTGCCCGACGAGGCCGTGGGCTACGTGCTGGAAGGCGACGTCGAGGGCTACCGCAAGAACCTCAAGGCCGCGCTGGCCGCCTACCAGAAGGGCCTGGCCAAGGCCAACCCGCAGGAAGCCTCGACCCGCACGCACAACACGATGATCGCGCTGGGCCAGACCGCCGAGGCCGAGCAGTTCGCCAACAAGTGGATCACCGACCACCCCGGCGACCCGATCTTCCCCTTCTACCTGGCCGACCGCGCGCTCGCCGCGCGCGACTTCGCCGCCGCCGAGGCGCGCTACCGCAAGGTGGTGGAGCTGCAGCCCAACAACGCGCTGGCGCTGAACAACATCGCCTGGCTGCTGGTGCAGCAGGGCAAGCCCGGCGCGGTGGAGTTCGCCGAGCGCGCCAACCGGCTGCTGCCCGGCCGGCCGCCGCTGATGGACACGCTGGCCACGGCGCTGGCCGCCGACAAGCAGGTGCCGCGCGCGCTGGAGCTGCAGAAGCAGGCCGTCGACCGCTCGCCCGAAGACGGCGGCCTGCGCCTGAACCTGGCCAAGCTCTACCTGCAGAGCGACCAGAAGGGCATGGCACGCAACGAGCTGAAGAAGGTCGAGGCGATGGGCCGCAAGTTCGCCAACCAGGAAGAGGTCACCAAGCTGCTGGGCACGTTGTAGCCGCCGCGCCGCACGCGGCGGCTGCAAGCTGCGGCTGCAGTCTGCGGCGTCAACCGGCCGGCTTCGGCGCCGCCGCACCCGCGGCCGCCGCCGCCCCCAGCAACGACCGGCAGGCCGCGCGCCGGCCCTCGGCCGCGTCGACCTTGACGCACACGCCGTCCAGCCGCGCCTGCAGCCGCTTGACGGCGACGGCATGGCTGCCGTCCTGGTTCCAGGTCTGCAGGCTGCGGCCGACGCGGCGCATCGACGCCGCGCTGCGCTTGTAGAAGGCGCCGCCGTCGGCCGCCGCTTCCGCGAACAGCTGGCCGGCGACGGCCTCGATGCGCGCGGCATCGCCCGGCGCCAGGTCGACCAGCGCCTGCAGGTAGCCGGCGCCCCATTGCAGCCGCGTGGCCGGGCCCTGGCTGCGGTCGAAGGCCTGCGCGTACCAGCGCAGCGCTTCGTCCTTGCGGCCGAGCTTGCGGTACTGGCCGCCGAGCTGGCTCATCAGGTAGTAGGGCGCCGGGCTGCGCGCCAGGTTGCGCAGCAGCAGCGATTCGGCCTCGGGCCACAGCCCGGCGCGCTGCAGCGCGTGCGCGGCCGACGGGATCACCGCCTGGCGCTCGTAGCCGTCGCTGATGTCGCGGTCGGCGGCGGCCACCTCCTCGCGCAGCTCGCGCTGCAGCGCCGGCGGCAGCGGCGGGTTCAGTTCGCTGCGCGGCAGCTCGATGCGGGCCAGGTCGATGCGCGAGATCAGCGCCGACATGCGGTCGCCGCGCGACAGGCCGGCATCGCCCTGCAGGCGCTTGAGCGCCGGCTCGAAGCGCTCGACGAACGCCTGCCGCTGCGCCGGCGTGTCGCCGAGTGCGCGCACCATTTCCGGCGCCGCGTTGACCAGGATGTCGGCGAACGCGCGGGTTTGCGCCGGGTCGGCCAGCACCTGGCGCACGCGCTCGCGGATCGGTTCGTCGGCCTTCAGGCCCTTGCCGTCGTCGCTGGCGGCCACCGCCTTCAGCCACAGCCGGGTGCGGGTCTCGGCATCGGCGCCGCTGCCGGGCTTGTCGGCCGCCGGCGCCAGCTCGGCCAGCACGCCGGCGGCATCGGTGCCGGCGAGGCCCTGGCTGTCGTCGGTCTCGAAGCTGTAGAACGCCAGCAGCCGCCACTCGGCCGCCGCCAGCGGCTTGCCGGCGCGCGCGTCGGCCAGCACCGCCTTGAACGGGCGGCCACCGGCCAGCCCCAGGCGCAGCAGCGCCATCACCTGTTCGGCATCGGCCTCGCCGGGCAGCCGCGTCAGCTCGGCGCCGTCGGGCTTGAGCAGCACCAGCGTCGGGTAGCCGTTGACCTTGAACTGCTGGCCCAGCTTCTGCGCGCCGGGCCGGTCGCCATCCACGTGCACGGCGACGAACGAGCGCGACAGCGCCGCGAAGTCCTGGCGGTTGAACAGCGTCGCCTTGAGCTGGTTGCACGGCGGACACCAGGTGGCGCCCCAGTACAGCAGCACCGGCTTGTGGCCGCTGCGCGCCTGCGCGAAAGCGCGGTCGATGTCGGCCGGCGCCGCGGCGCTGAGCCAGGCGACCTGCGGCGAAGGCACGGCGGCAGACGCGGGGCCGGCGCCGGCGGCCAGCAGCAGCGCCGACAGCATCCAGGCGGCTGGCGAAGACCAGGGAGAACTTTTCATCGGCGGGATTGTGCGGCGGCCGCGGACACCCCGCAGACGAGTGCCCCAAGTCGCGCGGTGAGCGAGCAAAAGCAACGCCGCCGGCAGTGACCCCCCGCCTACCATGCCGCGGTGGACACCAGCATGACCAATCGATCGCCGCACCGCTGCGCCCGCCGCTGGCGCCAACGGCTGCTGTGTCTGAGCCTGTCGGCACTGGCGCTGGCCGCGGCGGCCGCAGCCGACCCCAAGGCGTCGCGCCTCTACGAAGACGCGCTGCAGCGCTTCGACAAGAAGGACTTCGCCGGTGCCGTGCTGCAGCTGAAGAACGCGCTGCAGGTCGACGCCAGCCTGCTGCCGGTGCACGTGCTGCTCGGCAAGTCGCTGCTCGCGCAGGGCCAGCCGATTCCGGCCGAAGCCGCTTTCGTCGAGGCGCTGCGGCTGGGCGTCAGCCGCGAGGAGATCGTGGTGCCGATGGCGCGCGCCGCGCTGGACAGTGGCAAGGCCCGCATGGTGCTGGACGACGAGCGCTTTGCGGACAAGGACTTGCGGCCGGCCACCCGCTTCGCGCTGCTGGTGCTGAAGGCCGGCGCCGCCGACGACGTGGGCGACCGCCGCCTGGCGCAGCAGTTGCTGGACCGCGCGCGCGAGGTCGACCCGTCGGCGCCCGACGCCTGGGTGGCCGAGGCGAAGCTGCGCATCCGCCAGGGCCAGCTGCGCGAAGCCCAGGCGGCGGCCGACAAGGCCTTGTCGCTGGCCACGGCCGGGCGCGCGGCCATGCCCGCGTACGTGCGCGGCACCGTCTCGCACGTGCAGGGCGACCTGAAGGGCGCCTTGTCGTTCTACGACCAGGCGCTGCAGGCCGAGCCCGACCAGGTGGACGCCCTGGTGTCGCGCGCCGGCCTGCTGCTCGACCTCAACCGGCCGGCGGACGCGGCGCGCGACGTCGACGCGCTGCTCAAGCTGGCTCCCAACGACGCCCGCGGCCAGTACCTGTCGGCCTTGCTGGCCGAGCGCAACGGCCGCGCGGCCGACTCGAAGGCGGCGCTGTCGCGCGTCACGGCCGTGCTCGACCCGATTCCGATCGAGGCGCTGCGCTATCGCCCGCAGCTGCTGATGATGGGCGGACTGGCGCATTTCGGCCTCAACGAGATCGAGAAGGCCAAGCCCTACCTCGAAGGCGTGCTGCGTGAGCAGCCCGGCAGCCCGGCGGCCAAGGTGCTGGCCCGCATCCAGCTGCAGCAGCGCGACTTCGGCCGCGCGGTCGAGGCGCTGGACAACTACCGGCGCCAGCAGCCCCGCGATCCGCAGGCCATCGTGCTGCTGGCCTCGGCGCACATCGGCCAGGGACGCCACGCGCGCGCGATCAGCCTGCTGCAGGCGGCGCTGCAACAAGAGCCGCGGCCGGAGTTCCAGCAAGCGCTGGGCATGGCCTACCTGAAGGCCGGCCAGCTGAAGCCCGCGCTGGCCGAACTGGAAGCGGCCTACCGGCGTGACCCGAAAGCCGTTTCGACCGGCGCCGCGCTTGGTGCGCTGTACCTGCAGACGGGGCAGCCGGCCAAGGCGGTGCAGGTGGCCGAGCAGCTCAACAAGGCCGTGAAAGACCAGCCGGGACTGTTGTTCCTGCTGGGCAAGGCGCGCCTCGAAGCGGGCGACCCGAAGGCGGCGCGCACGGCGTTGGAGGGCGCGCTCAAGGCCGACCCGCGCTTCGTCGACCCGCACATCGAGCTGGCCCGAATGGAGCTGCAGGCCGGCGACGTGACGGCGGCCGAGCGACGGCTGTCCGCCGCCCTCGAACGCGAACCCAAGCACGTCGGTCTGCTCTCGCTGGTCGGCCAGGTCATGACGCGCCAGGGCCGCTTCGACGAAGCCCAGCGCTGGTTCGAGAAGGCCGACGACCACAGCGCCCCCGACGACATTGACCACGGCATGCGCCTCGTCGAGTTCCACCTGGCGCGCGGGCAGGTGGATCGCGCGCGCGAGGCCATGAAGCGGGTCACCGCCAAGTCGCCGGACGCGCCGCGCGTGCTGGCGATGCAGGCCCGCGTCGAGCTGGCCGGCGGCGACCCGCGCGCTGCCAAGGCCACGCTGGCGCGCGCCTCGGCCGCGGCGGCCGACGAGGTCGAGCCGCTGGTGGCCATCGCCGAACTGCAGTTGGCGGCCGACGACGTCGCCGGCGCGGCGCACAGCGCCGGCAAGGCGCTGAAGGCGTCGCCGCAGCACCTCGGCGCCCAGGTCTTGCTGGCGCGCACCGACATCCTGCTCGGCAACCTGGCGGCGGCCGAACAGCGCGTGCGCGAGCTGGCCCAACGGCTGCCCAAGGCGGGCATCGGCCATTCACTGCTGGGCGAGGTCGCCGTTGCGCGCAAGCAGGACGCGGCCGCCGCCGCGGCCTTCCGGCGCGCCTACGAGCTCGACAACGACCAGGCCGCGCTGCTGCGCTGGTTCGGCCACCTCGCGCGCAGCCAGCCCGCCGAGGCGATGCGCGTCGCCGAGCAATGGCTGAAGAAGCACCCGCAAGACCTCGTCGTCATGCGCTCGCTAGCCGACGCCCAGGCCCGCGGCCGCGACTGGCCGGCGGCGCGCCGAACGTACGAAGCCTTGCTGAAGGCGCGCCCCGACGACGCCGAGGTGCTGAACAACCTAGCCAACGTCCTGCTGGCGCAGAAGGACGCGGCGGCGCTGAAGACCGCCGAGCGCGCCCACGCGCTGCAACCCAACGCCGCCCACATCATCGGCACGCTGGGCTGGGCGGCGCAACGCGCGGGGCAGTCGGAGCGCGCGCTCCAACTGCTGCGCGACGCCCGGCTGCGCAACCCCGACAGCGCGCAGACGCGCTACTACCTGGGCGCGACGCTGGCCGCCATGGGCCGCAACGGCGAGGCCAGGGCCGAGCTGGCGGCCGCCGTCAAGTCGAACCGCCCCTTCGACGGCCAGCAGGATGCCCAAGCCCTGCTGCAGACCCTCAATTGAGGGGGTTCGAGGCCGTCAAGTATTTTTACAGTTGTATCTGCAACGCGGTGTTTCCAAATTCAAGTGGTTGATTTGTCGCGATTTTTCAAGCCGGCCCACTTTCTGCTAAGAAATTTTCAGCAGAAAAGGACGCGACATGACCACTTTCAACTCTTTTTGCCGAACCCTCGCGGTGAGCGCGCTGACCGCACTGGGCGCCGGGGTGGCCCAGGCTGACGCCAGCTGGGACATCGTCGCTTGCACCGGCGGCACGAAGCTCGCCGCCGGCTACACCAGTTGCGGTGGCGTCGGCGCCAGCGGCGTGACGATGAACGTCACGGCCTACACGTCGACCGGCAGCACCTTCTCGGCGGCGTCGATCAACGACGGCGGTTCGTACACCGGCGTTTGGAGCGGGAGCGAAAACTCCGGCACCTCCAGCAGCACCAATTCGCCGAACCACGCGATCGACAACTACACCTCGTACGGCAACGCCTACGAAATGGTGTTGCTGTCGTTCTCCAAGGCCGTCGACATCAGCCAGCTGGTCGCCACCTGGGCCAACAATACCGGCGGTGACGCCGACTTCCAGGTCTATCGCTGGACGGCGGCCGCCGGCCCCGCGATGACCAGCCTGAGCCCCTCGTCGATGTCGTCCTGGGTGCTGGCCTCGGCAGCAGGTCAGGACTTCAAGACCGGCGGTCTGAGCCAGAACATCAGTGACGGCACCTACTATTCCAGCTACTGGCTGGTCTCGACGGCCTTCGGCGGCTCCAACGACGCCTTCAAGCTGGGCACGGTCTATGCCACCGGCGTGTGCACGAACAGCACCGCACCGGGCACGAGCTGCTCGCCTTCGCAAAGCGGCAGCGTGCCCGAGCCGGTGTCGCTGGCGCTGTTCGGCGTTGCCGTCCTGGGTGCCCGCGTGGCGCGCCGGCGCCAGGCGCCCCCGCTGGCCTGACGCGGCGGCTCACGCCCCGCAAGCGAAGCCGCCGCGAGGCGGCTTCTTGCATGGGCGGTGCCCGCCGCTCAAGGCTCGACCTTCACGCCCTTCCAGAAGGCCAGCCGGCCCTTGATCGACGCCGCGGCGTCCTTGGGCTCGGGGTAGGTCCACACGGCATCGGGGTTGGCGTCGCCATCGACGAACAGCGTGTAGTAGCTGGCCTGGCCCTTCCACGAGCACATGGTCTTGGTGTTGCTCGGCAGCAGGTACTTGCGGTCGACGGCTTCGGCCGGAAAGTAGTGGTTGCCTTCGACCACCACGGTGTCGTCGCTCTCGGCCACCACGGTGCCGTTCCAGATCGCTTTCATCGCGCTGCTCCCGGCCCCGGCGATGGGGCCTGTTGCGCCGTATTTTGAGCGCGGCGCGCGGGAGCGTTCAGGTCGCCAGCATCAGCTGCACCGCGAGGTCGGGCACCAGGTCCTGGTGCTCGATCACCGCCAGCCCCTGGCGCAGGTCGAGGCTGGAATCGAACCAGCCGCAGCCGAAGGCGCGCTCGGGCTCGGTCGGCGGGGGCATCGGGTCGTCGGGCCGTCGATGAACGACCGCCGCAGCTGGCGCGCCGCGCCGCCACCAGTGTTCCACGCAGATCCACAAGCTCATCGCAGCACTCCTCGCTCGCGGCCCGGCCGGGTGGCCAGGTCTCGTGGAGGCAGATGCTCGGCCAGGCCGCGCCCGGCGGCCATCGCCCGGACGGCGGCTCGGCGGGGGCCCCGCAGCCGGGGGCCCTCCAACGGGCCGGGCGGCGTCAGGCCGCCGGCGGCGCGGTGTCGACGAAGCTCGGCCGCGCGGCCAGCTTGTCGTGCAGCTTCTTGAGGTTGGGGTAGGGCGTGCGCCAGTCGATCTGCGCGAAGCGGAAGTCCAGGTAGCCCAGCGCGCAGCCCACGGCCACGTCGGCCAGCGTGTAGTGGTTGCCCACGCAAAAGGGCTTGTCGCCCAGGCCCTGGCTCATGGCCTTCAGCGCCGCCTGCACGCGCGACATCTGGCGCTCGATCCAGGCCTGGCAGCGCTGCTCGGCGCTGCGGCCGGCCCAGGTCTGCTCCAGCCGGGCGGCGACGGCGGCGTCCAGCACGCCGTCGGCCAGCGCTTCCCAGGTGCGCACTTCGGTGCGTTCGCGGCCCGGCGGCGGGATCAGCTTGCCGACCGGCGACAAGGTGTCGAGGTATTCGACGATGACGCGCGAGTCGAACACCGCCTCGCCGCCTTCCATCACCAGGCACGGCACCTTGCCCAGCGGGTTGGACGCCATCACCGACTCGGTGCCCCAGGGGTCTTGCAGCAGGAACTGGAAGTCGAGCTTCTTCTCCGCCATCACGACACGCACCTTGCGCACGTAAGGGCTGGTCAGCGAACCGATCAGTTTCATGTAGTGTTGTGCTGTGCCTGCGAGAGGCGGGCGCCGTCCCTATCCGAAGTCATTCTAGCCACGCACCCTTCGTGCGAAGGGGCCGCGGCCCGGGGGGTGCGGACGCGCTTCAGCGGGCGAGCGTGAAATCGACACTCGGCGGCCGGCCGGGCAACTGCAGCGCCACCTGCCGCTCGGGCGCGCGCGCCAGCACGTGGCCGCCGCGCACCACCAGCAGGCGCGGCGCGCGCAGGCGGATGGCCTCGGCCGGCGAGCGCGCCTGCAGCAGCACGAAGTCGGCGCGGCAGCCGACCTCCAGCCCATAGCCGTCGAGGCCCAGGATGCGCGCGTTGTTGACGGTGACCGCGTCGAAGCACTGGCGCATGCCTTGCTGCGAGGTCATCTGCGCGACGTGCAGGCCCATCGCGGCGACCTCCAGCATGTCGCCGCTGCCGAGCGAATACCAGGGGTCGAGCACGCAGTCGTGGCCGAAGCCGACGTTGATGCCGGCGGCCAGCAGCTCGGGCACGCGCGTCATGCCGCGGCGCTTGGGGTAGCTGTCGTGCCGGCCCTGCAGCGTGATGTTGATCAGCGGGTTGGCCACGGCGTGGACGCCGGCCTCGCGCATGAGCGGCAGCAGCTTGCTGACGTAGTAGTTGTCCATCGAGTGCATCGACGTCAGGTGCGAGCCGGTCACCCGCCCCTGCAGCCCCAGCCGCTGGCTGTGAAAGGCCAGCGTCTCGATGTGGCGCGACAGCGGGTCGTCGCTTTCGTCGCAATGCATGTCGACCGGCAGCGCGCGTTCGGCGGCCAGTTCGCACAGCAGCCTGACCGATTGCGCGCCCTCGTCCATCGTGCGTTCGAAATGCGGAATGCCGCCGACCACGTCGACGCCGAGGTCGAGCGCGCGTTTCAGTTGATCCAGCGCGCCCGGGCTGCGCAGCACGCCGTCCTGCGGGAAGGCGACGAGTTGCAGTTCGAGGTAAGGCGCGACGCGGCGCCGCACCTCCAGCAGCGCTTCGACGGCCAGCAGCCGCGGGTCGCAGACGTCGACGTGCGAGCGGATGGCCAGCAGCCCTTGCGCCACCGCCCAGTCGCAGTACTGCAGCGCGCGCTCGACCAGCGCCTCCTGCGTGAGCTGCGGCTTCAGCTCGCCCCACAGCGCGATGCCTTCCAGCAAGGTGCCGCTGGCGTTGACGCGCGGCAGCCCGTAGCTGAGCGTGGCGTCCATGTGGAAGTGGGCGTCGACGAAGGGCGGCGAGAGCAGCCAGCCGCCGGCGTCGACGACCGTCGCGCCCTCGGGCGCGGCCAGCCCCGGCTGCAGCGCCGCGATGCGGCCGTCGCGCACCAGCAGGTCGACGCCCTGGCGGCCATCGGGCAAGGTGGCGTTGCGGATCAGCATGGCGCGCCAGCATAAGGCCGCGCACAAGGGCACGAACTAGGCCACGAACCAGGCCGCGCAGATGGCCGCGCCCGATGCCGGGCCCGCGGGCTCAGGCGCCGAACCACTGCACGCGCTGGCCGGCCGCCGACCACTCGTCGTAGCGGGCGGCGAACATCGCCTCGATGCGGTTGCGCTTGACCTTGAAGGTCGGGGTGACCAGGTCGTTGTCCACCGTCCACGGCTCGCGCATGACCACCAGGCAATCCAGCCGCTCGTGCGGGTCCAGCGCTTCGTTGACCGCCTGCAGGTGCGCCTGCAGCGAGGCTTGCAGCGCCGCGCGGCCCTCTTGCCGGCCGGCGCGGGCAGCGGCCTCGGCGTTGAGCATCACCAGCGCCAGCGGCTGGCCGAGGTTGGCGCCGGTCACGCAGCAGGCCTCGATCGCGCCATGCGTCACCAGCCGGTCTTCGATCGGCGCCGGCGCCACGTACTTGCCCTTGCTGGTCTTGAACAAGTCTTTCACGCGGCCGGTGATGCGCAGGTTGCCTTGCGTGTCCAGCGTGCCCTTGTCGCCGGTGCGCAGCCAGCCATCGGCGGTGAAGGCCTCGCGGCTGAGGGCCGGCTCGCGGTAGTAGCCCAGCATCAGGCACGGCGCCTTGACCTGGATCTCGCCGCTGGCCGGGTCCAGGCGGGACTGGATGCCGTCGTACGGCAGGCCCACGGTGCCGGGGCGCTGCTGGCCGGGCAGCGTGGCGTGGCTGACGCCGCAGTTCTCGGTCATGCCGTAGACCTCGACCAGGTCGAGCCCGAGCGCGCGGTACCAGCGCAGCAAGTCGGGCGGCATCGGCGCGGCGCCGCCGGCGGCGAACACGCAGTCCTGCAGGCCCAGCGCCGACAGCACCTTGCGCCGCACGATGCCGCGCAGGATGGGAATCTTCAGCAGCCGCGCCAGCTTGGCCGGCGGCATGCGCGCGTGCACGCCCTGCTGGAACTTGACCCACAGCCGCGGCACCGAGAAGAACACCGTGGGCCGCGCGCGCTGCAGGTCGGCGGTGAAGGTCTCCAGGCTCTCGGCGAAGTACACCTGCATGCCCTTGGCCAGCATGCCGTGCTCGACGAGGATGCGCTCGGCCACGTGCGACAGCGGCAGGTAGCTCAGCATGCGGGCCGCTTCGTCGATGGCCGGCACGCGCTGCAGGCCCGAGCGGATGGCCCAGGCGAAGGCCTCGAAGCTGTGCATCACGCCCTTTGGCGCGCCGGTGGTGCCCGAGGTGTACATCAGCGTGCATAACTCGTCACCCGGGCGCACCGGCTCGCCGGCCAGCGGCGCAGTGCGCGCGGCGATGTCGTCCCAGGCCGGGTGGACGCGGCACGCGTCGTCGGGCGCCAGCGGCAGCGTGATGCAGGGCAGGCCCTCGGGAACGCCGGCGCGCATGCCGTCCCAGCCGTCGAGCTTGCCGATGAACAGCAGCCGCGCGCCGCTGTGCTGCAGGATCTGGCCGATCGTGCCGGCCGCCAGCGTGGGGTACAGCGGCACCGAGACGTGGCCCGCCATCCAGATCGCCCAGTCGGCGAACAGCCAGTGCGCGGTGTTCTTGGACAGGATCGCGATGCGCGAGCCGGGCTCGAACGACAAGCTCTGCAGGTGCGCCGCCATGCGCCGCACCTGGTCCAGCGCCTGGCGCCAGGTGTAGGTGGCCAGCGCGTCGGCGCCCAGCGGCTGCGTCAGCACCACGCGGTCGGGCCGCGTGCGTTCCCAGTGGTACAGGCGCTGCAGGGCCAGCGCATCGGCGGCGACAACATCGGCCATGGTGGGCGCGAGCCTAGCGAAGCCGGGTCGCGGCCGCCAGCGGGCTTGCCTGGGGCCCGATCGGGCTTGCCGCGTTCAGCCGGTGCGCCGGCGCTCGCGCGCCTGCTGGTGCTCGGCTTCGAGCTGCCGCGCGCTGCGCAGCGCAAGATCGGGGTCCAGGCCCGCCGGTTGCGCGAGGGCCATCACCGTTTCGTCCAGCGTCGACGGCTGCTGCATCAGCGCCGCCACGATGGCCGACAGCGCCGGCAGCGGGCGCCGCGCCAGCTCGGGCGGGAGCTGCCGCGTGTCCTGCACCGCCACGTGGTGGCGCACGCTGGCCACGGCGTTGGGGTCGAGCCCCCAGCTCTCGCACAGCGCCGCGCCCAGCGCGTCGTGGCTGACGCCGAAGCCGGTGTGCTCCAGCGTCAGCAGCTCGGCATCGGTCGTCGCGGCGCGCAGCATCGCGCGGTAGTGGTCGGCCGCGTGGCGGAACAGCACGGCCTTGCCGCATTCCTCGAACAGCCCGGCCGAGTGCGCGGCCCAGGCGTCGAGCGCCATGCGCTGCGCCAGCCGCCCCATCAGCAAGCCGCGAAGCGCGGCGCGCTGCCACAGCGGCTCCAGCTCGGCCGCCGGCGGGAAGGCGGCGCGCAGGCCCATCTCGAAGGTGATGCCGACCACTTCGCGCAGGCCGAGGTAGGTGATGGCCTGCTGCACGCTTTGCACGCGACCCTTCAGCCCGTAGAGCGAGGAGTTCACCGCCTTCAACACCGCGGCGGCCAGCGCCATGTCGGACTCGATCAGCTCGGCGATGGCCGCCAGGTTGAGTTCGTCCTCGGCCATCAGCAGCGACAGCTTGACCAGGCTCTCGGGTTGAGCCGGGATCGAGATGTCGAGCGTTCGCAGTTCGGGATTGACGGCCATGGTGCGGGCCGATGCTAGCTCGCCTGCCGGCGGCCGAAAGCGCAAAGAACGCCGGGAAGACGGCCAGGAAAGCGACACGCCCAAGAAGAAGGCGCTTGGCCGTCGCCGGCGAAGCGCCTTTCAAAAAACGGCCGCCGAGGGCGGCCGAACGTCATTTTCGGTTCGATGCGTTGCGGCGGTGAATGGCCGCTGTCGTTGTGTGTCGGTGTCTCCTCGAGCCCCCCGTCCAGACACCGGCCCTTGGGCGATCAACCGGCAAGGCCCGGTGCTGCGAGTGCGCGCACTGTAGTCACGCACCCCGCGGCGCGGCATCCGGACTTTCCCGCCGGCTCAGCCTTGTGCGAGCACCCACTCAGCGGCGCGCTCGGCAATCATCAGCGTCGGCGAGTTGGTGTTGCCGCTGGTGATGGTGGGCATGACGCTGGCATCGGCGACCCGCAGGCCGCTGATGCCGAGCACGCGCAGGCGCGAATCGACCACCGCCAGCGGGTCGTCGGCACGCCCCATGCGGCAGGTGCCCACCGGGTGGAAGATGGTGGTGCCGATGTCGCCGGCCAGGCGCGCGAGTTCTTCTTCGCTCTGGAACTGGACGCCGGGTTTGATCTCGCGCGGCCGGTAGCGCGCCAGCGCCGGCATGCCGACGATGCGCCGCGTGAGCTGCAGCGAATCGGCCGCCACCCGGCGGTCGGCCGGCGTCGACAGGTAGTTGGCCATGATGCGCGGCGCGTCTTCCGGCCGCGGCGAGCGGATGCGCACGTGTCCGCGCGCCGTCGGGTTGAGGTTGCAGACGCTGGCGGTGAAGGCGTTGAAGCGGTGCAGCGGCTCGCCGAAGGCGTCCAGCGACAGCGGCTGCACGTGGTACTCCACGTTGGGCCAGCGGTGGCGGTCGGACGAGCGCGTGAAGGCGCCCAGCTGCGACGGCGCCATGCTCATCGGGCCGCTGCGCCGCAGCAGGTATTCCAGGCCGATCCACGCCTTGCCCAGCGCCGAATTCGCCATCGTGTTGAGCGTCTTGACGCCGTCGACGCCGAACACGGCGCGGATCTGCAGGTGGTCTTGCAGGTTCTCGCCGACGCCGGGGTGGTCCAGCCGCGGCTCGATGCCGGCGTCCTGCAGCACCTTGTGCGGGCCGATGCCCGAGAGCTGCAGGAGCTGCGGCGTGCCGATCGCGCCGGCGCACAGGATCAGCTCGCGCCGGCAATGCAGCGCCTGCGGCGCGCCGCCGGCAGTGGGCCGCGCCTCGATGCCATGGGCGTGCAGCGGCGCCGCGACGCCCTCGCCCAGCAGCAGCCGCGTGACCTGCCAGCCGGTGCGCACCTCCAGGTTGGGCCGGCCGGCCACGGCGCGCAGAAAGGCCTTGCTGGCGTTCCAGCGCACGCCGCGGCGCTGGTTGACCTCGAAGTAGCCCACGCCCTCGTTGTTGCCGGTGTTGAAGTCGTCGCTGGCCGGAATGCCGGCTTGCTGCGCAGCGGCGGCAAAGGCGTCCAGCACGTCCCAGCGCAGGCGCTGGCGTTCCACCCGCCACTCGCCGCCCGGGCGGCGGCCGCTGACGTCGAAGCCGGCGGCGCCGTGCAGCGGGCCGGGGCCGCGCCAGTGGTCTTCATGCCGCTTGAAGTAAGGCACGCAGAAGTCCCAGCGCCAGCGTGCATCGGCCACCATCTCGGCCCACTGGTCGTAGTCGCGCGACTGGCCGCGCATGTAGATCATGCCGTTGATGCTGGAACAGCCGCCCAGCACCTTGCCGCGCGGGTAGCGCAGCGAGCGGCCGTTGAGCCCGGGGTCGGCCTCGGTCTGGTACAGCCAGTCGGTGCGCGGGTTACCGATGCAGTACAGGTAACCCACCGGGATGTGGATCCAGTGGTAGTCGTCCTTGCCGCCGGCCTCCACCAGCAACACCCGCTTGCCGGGGTCGGCGCTCAGGCGGTTGGCCATCAGGCAGCCGGCCGTGCCGGCGCCGACCACGATGTAATCCCAGTGCGTGTTTGTATCCACGCTCATCGGCGTCTCCGGCTCAGCCCCGGCCGATTCTGCCGGGCACCGGCAAGCCCTAGCCAAGCCGCCGTCCAGGGTTTACCCCGGAAGCGACAAAACAACACTTGACGAGTCAGCGCTTTACGGGCACGCATCCATAGGGCTCTAATACGGAGTCTGTGTCTGGATGCCGCGCCTTTCGCCTTACAAAGGTCACGCAGGGTTGAAGCTCCACATGGTTCTTTCGCTATTTCGTTGAGGGCTTCCCCGTGGGTAACAAACTCTATGTCGGCAACCTGGCCTACTCGGTGCGCGATGACTCGCTGCTGCAGGCCTTCTCCCAATTTGGCCACGTCACGTCGGCCAAGGTCATGATGGATCGTGAAACCGGCCGTTCCAAAGGCTTCGGTTTCGTCGAGATGGGCTCGGATGCCGAAGCCCAGGCCGCGATCAACGGCATGAACGGCCAGCCGCTCGAAGGGCGGGCGATCGTCGTCAACGAAGCGCGCCCGCGTGAAGAGCGTCCCGGCGGCTTTGGCGGCGGCGGTGGTGGTGGCCGCGGCGGCTACGGCGGCGGTGGTGGCGGCGGCGGTGGCCGCAGCCCCTACGGCGGTGGCGGCGGTGGCGGCGGCCGCAGCCCGTACGGCGGCGGCGGCGGTGGTGGCCGCGGCGGCTACGGTGGTGGTGGCGGCGGTGGCGGTTATGGCGGCGGCGGCGGTGGCCGCGGCGGCTACTGAACCCCGCACCCGCTCTCGCTGTTTCGCTTGACGAAGCCCGCCGCCGGCGGGCTTTGTCGTTGCTGGAGCGGCGCTTTGATCGGGGCGCTTTAGTCAGGGGCCCGCGAATCGGCGTCGCGCCGCGGCTTGCGGCCGCGGCCGGCCATCAGGCGGTCGAACCAAGCATTGGGCAGCAGGCGCAGGCCCTTGGCGACCAGCGCCATCTGCCACGGGATCACGCGGTAGCTGCTGCCGGCCTCGATGGCGCGGAAGGCGCGCTCGGCAAAGGCCTGCGGCGTCAGCAGGAACGGCATGCGGTAGGGGTTGGCCGCGGTCAGCGGCGTCGCCACGTAGCCGGGCAGCAGCGTGACCACGCGCACGTCGTGCGGCCGGCATTCGCCGCGCAGGCTTTCGCAGTAGCTGACGACCGCGGCCTTGCTGGCGCAAGTGGCGCCGTGGCCGGGCAGGCCGCGAATCGCGTTGACGCTGGCGATGCCAACCAGCCGCCCGCTGCCGCGCCGGCACATCGGCGCGATGAAGGGCTGGAACGTGGCGGCCACGCCCAGCGTGTTGGTGGCCAGCACCTCGCGCATGACGTCGAGGTCGGCGCGCCGCGCGGTGTCGACGCCGACGCTGATGCCGGCGTTGGCGATCACCACGTTGGGCAGGCCCTGCGCCTGCACGCAGGCCTGGCCGGCGGCGACGATGCTGTCGATTTGCTGCACGTCGGCTTCGTACACCGCACAGCGCTCCGATGTGAGCGCATGCTCGTCGGCCCAGGCTTTCAGCCCTTGCGTACGCCGGGCGACCAGCGCCAGGCGCCAGCCCGCTTGGCGGTAGCGCTCGGCGAGCGCCTGGCCGATGCCGCCCGAGGCGCCGGTGAGGTAGACCAGCGGCGCCGGCGGCGGCATCACGGCGCCGGCGTCTCGCGCCGCGGCGGCGTCGCGGGCGCCGCCATCCAGGCGCGCTGGCGGCCTTTCAATTCCAGCAGCCGCTTGCCGTTGTCGTAGTGCAGGCCTTCGGCGCGCAGTTCGTTGTTGCCGGCGGTGACGGTCACCGGCAGCGAGGTCTGCACCTGTTCGGTGACGAGGAAGGCATGCAGGAACTCGCTGCGGATCTCCACCGGCTCGCCCTGCGGCCCGGTGCTGGTGACCTTGGCGCCGCCGAACAGCTGCAGCTCGCTGATGTCGCCGTTGGCCAGCGCGCGGTCGGCCACCGCCACGGTCACCTTGCCGTCGACGCCGATGGCGCGGATGCGGGCCTGGTCGATCTCGTAGTGGTCGGTGGCCGGGAAGTGCTGCAGCCGCAGGCCGTCGACGCGCACGCGCAGGCGGCCGCCGGCGTCGAAGCGCTCGATCGCGAACTCGTTCATCAGGTAGTCGGGATCGCGCCGCTGCTCGGTACTGGCCGGCGCCGGCGCCAGCAGCGGCGTGTTCTTGACCAGCCACCAGGTCGACAAGGCCAGCAAGGCCATCAGCAGCAGCGGCAGGTAGGTCGACAGCAGCTCACCCAGCCGCAGATGCCAGGGCCGGCGCCGCGGCGCCTGCGCCGGCGCCGCCGCGGGCGCCAGGCTCAGCGAGAGCGGCACCTCGGGCAGGTCGGGCAGATGCAGTTCGACGGCCATCGGCAAGGCTTCGAGCAGCGGGACGCTTTTAGGGCGCGCGCCTCAGCGCATGTCCAGGCTGCCCTGCTGGGCGGCCAGCAGCGCGGCGTAGCGGCCGCTGGCCATCAGCAGCAGGTCGCAGAACTCGCGCGCGGCGCCGTGGCCGCCGGGCCGCGAGGTGACGTGGTGCGCCACCGCCTGCACCTCGGCATGCGCGTTGGGCGGCGCGCAGGCGAAGCCGGCGGCCAGTAGCAGCGGCAGGTCGGGCCAGTCGTCGCCGATCGCGGCCACCTCGGCCCAGCCGACGCCGGCCGCGGCCAGCACGGCGTCGGCCGCGGCGCGCTTGTCGTGCACGCCGTAGTGTGCGCGGCGCAGGCCGAGGTCGGCCACGCGGCGGCGCACGGCCGGCGAATCGCGCCCGGTGATGATCACCGGCTCGATGCCGCCTTGCAGCAGCAGCTTGAGGCCGTGGCCGTCGAGCGCGTTGAAGGCCTTGACAGTCTCGCCGTGCTCGCCGATGTAGAGGCGCCCGTCGGTCAGCACGCCGTCGACGTCGAACAGCGCCAGCTTCATGCCCAGGCCGCCGCCCTGGGCGCGCAGCAGCAGCTCGGGCGCGAAGCGCAGCGCCGGCGTCGCGGGCGCAACGGGTGGCGTCATATCACCTTGGCCCGCATCAGGTCGTTGGAGTTCAGCGCGCCGACCAGGCGGCCGGCGTCGTCGAGCACCAGCACGCTGGTGACGCGGTGCTGCTCCATCACGCCGGCGGCGTCGACCGCCAGCTCGCCTTCGCGCACGGTCTTGGGGCCGCGGTGCATCACCGCGGCGGCGGTCAGGCCGCGCAGCTCGGTGCCGGTTTCGATCAGGCGGCGCAGGTCGCCGTCGGTGAAGATGCCCAGCGGCCGCTGCTCGCCGTCGACCACCGCGGTGAAGCCCAGGCCCTTGCCCGTCATCTCGCGCAGCAGCGCGTCCAGGCTGGCGTCGGGCGCCACGCGCGGCACGGCGTCGCCGCTGCGCATGAGGTCGCGCACATGCATCAGCAGGCGCCGGCCCAGGCTGCCGCCGGGGTGCGAGCGGGCGAAGTCTTCCTCGCGGAAGCCGCGGGCATCGAGCAGCGCGACGGCCAGCGCGTCACCCAGCGCCATCTGCGCCGTGGTGCTGGCGGTGGGCGCCAGGTTCAGCGGGCAGGCTTCCTGGTCGACGGCGCTGGACAGCACGCTGTGCGCGTGGCGGGCCAGCGTCGAATCGGCCCGGCCGGTCATCGCCACCAGGGTGACGCCCAGGCGGCGGATGGCCGGCAGGATGGCGGCCAGTTCGTCGCTTTCGCCGCTGTTGCTGATGGCCAGCACCACGTCGCCCGCGGCCAACATCCCCAGGTCGCCATGGCTGGCTTCGGCCGGGTGGACGAAGAACGCCGGCGTGCCGGTGCTGGCCAGCGTGGCGGCGATCTTGCGGCCGACGTGGCCGCTCTTGCCCATGCCCATCACGACCACGCGGCCGCGGCATTCCAGCATGGCGCGCACGGCCTGCGCGAAGCCTGCGCCCTGGCGCGCGGCCAGGCCTTGCAGGGCCTGGATCTCGATGGCGATCGTGCGCTCGGCCAGGCGCAGCGCGCGCTCGGCATCGAAGTCAGGAGACGGGGTCACGCGGGCCCGGAACGTGCATTTAGGATCGGGCATTCTAGGAGTCGCCACGGCCCATGGCCACCACGCTCGAACTGGTCCTGCTCTACCTCGTGGCCGCTGTCCTCGGCGTCGTGGCCTGCCGTTCGCTCAAGCTGCCGCCGACGCTGGGCTACCTGGTGGTGGGCGTCATCATCGGCCCCAACGCCCTGGCCCTGGCCAAGGACAACGCCGGCGTCAAGTACCTGGCCGAGTTCGGCGTCGTCTTCCTGATGTTCGTGATCGGGCTGGAGTTCAACCTGCCCAAGCTGCGCAGCATGCGCAAGCTGGTGTTCGGCCTCGGCTTCACCCAGGTGGCGTTGACGATGCTGGGCACGCTGGCCGGGCACGCCGTGCTGGCGCTGGCCTACGAGCGGCTGACCGGCCGGCCCTGGCAGATGTCGTGGCAGGGCGCGGTGGTGCTGGGCAGCGCGATGGCGATGTCGTCGACCGCCATCCTCGTCAAGCTGATGGCCGAGCGGCTGGAGCTCGACAGCGAGCACGGCAAGCAGGTGCTGGGCGTGCTGCTGTTCCAGGACCTGGCGGTGGTGCCGCTGCTGGTGCTGATCCCCTCGCTCGGACAGGACGGCGGCGACATGGCCTGGGCGCTGATGCTGGCGCTGGTCAAGGCCGCGGCGCTGCTGACGCTGCTGCTGGTCGGCGGCCAGCGCGTCATGCGCTGGTGGCTGACGCTGGTGGCGCGGCGCAAGAGCGAAGAGCTGTTCATGCTCAACCTGCTGCTGGTCACGCTGGGCCTGGCCTGGCTGACCGAGCACGCCGGGCTGTCGCTGGCGCTGGGCGCCTTCGTCGCCGGCATGCTGGTGGCCGAGACCGAATACAAGCACCAGGTGGAGACCGACATCCGGCCCTTCCACGACGTGCTGCTGGGCCTGTTCTTCATCACCATCGGCATGAAGCTCGACTGGCGGCCGGTGATGGCGCAATGGCCGCTGGTGCTGCTGCTCACGCTGGTGCCCGTGCTCGCCAAGGCGGCGCTGGTGGCGGCGCTGTCGCGCCTGTTCGGCGCGGCGCCCGGCACCGCGCTGCGCACCGGGCTGTACCTGGCGCAGGCCGGCGAGTTCGGCTTCGTGCTGCTGACGCTGGGCGCCGACCGCGGCCTGCTGGCGCCGCAGTGGATGAGCCCGGTGCTGGCCAGCATGGTGCTGTCGATGCTGGCCACGCCCTTCATCGTGATGTGGAGCGACCGCATCGTGATGCGCCTGTCCAGCAGCGACTGGCTGCTGCAGTCGGTGCAGCTCACGCAGATCGCCAAGCGCGCGATCCGCACCGAGAAGCACGTGATCATCTGCGGCTACGGCCGCAGCGGCCAGAACCTGGCGCGCATGCTCGACACCCAAGGCATCCCCTACATGGCGCTGGACCTCGACCCCGACCGCGTGCGCCAGGCCGCCGCCGCCGGCCAGAGCGTGGTGTTCGGCGACGCCGCGCGCGCGCAAAGCCTGATGGCCGCCGGCCTGGCGCGCGCCAACGCGGTGGTGGTGAGCTACCCCAACACCGCCTCGGCGCTGAAGATCCTGCGCCTGGTGCGCGAGCACGCGCCCTCGGTGCCGGTGATCGTGCGCACGCTCGACGACGCCGACTTGGAAACCCTGCGCGCCGCCGGCGCCACCGAGGTGGTGCCCGAGGCCATCGAAGGCTCGCTGATGCTGGCCAGCCACGCGCTGGCGCTGGTCGGCGTGCCGATGCGCAAGGTTATCCGCCTGACCCGTGACGCGCGGGATGCGCGTTATGGCCTGCTGCGCGGCTACTTCCACGGCGCAGACGACGACACCGCCGAAGAGCTGTCGCAGGCCCGGCTGGCCACCGTCACGCTGCCGCCGGCCGCCGCCTGCCTGGGCCACAGCCTGGGCGAGCTGGCGCTGCACGCGGTGGGCGTGGCCGTGGTCTCGGTGCGGCTGGCCTCCGGCTCGGTGACGCAGACCGACGAACAGCACGTGCTGGCCGCCGGCGACACGCTGGTGCTCTCCGGCCTGCCCGAGGCGCTGGCGCTGGCCGAAGAAAAACTGCTGCGCGCCTGACGCCGGCGTGGCGCGGGCAACGCGCGGGCATTGCGCGGCCGTTGCCCCTGCGCCCGGCGTATCGTCGCGGCCATGACCAGCGAGCCCACCGACAGCCCGTCGCAATACATCAAGTCGCACATCCGCACCGTGCCCGACTGGCCGTCGGCCGGCGTGCAGTTCCGCGACATCACGCCGCTGCTGTCCAACCCGCGCGTCTTCCGCGTGCTGATCGACCAGTTCGTGCACCGCTACTTCGACGTGCGGCCCACCGCCATCGCCGGGCTGGACGCGCGCGGCTTCATCATCGGTTCGGTGCTGGCCTACGAGCTCAACATCGGCTTCGTGCCGATCCGCAAGAAGGGCAAGCTGCCCTACCAGACGCTGGAAGAGACCTACGAGCTGGAGTACGGCTCGGCCACCGTCGAGATGCACACCGACGCCGTGCGCGCCGGCGACCGCGTGGTGCTGGTCGACGACCTGATCGCCACCGGCGGCACGATGATGGCCGGCAAGAAGCTGCTGGAGCGCCTGGGCGCCCAGGTGATCGAAGGCGCCGCCATCGTCGACCTGCCCGAGCTGCGCGGCTCGATGCGCCTGCGCGCCGCGGGGTTGCCGCTGTTCACGCTGGTGGCGTTCGACGGGGTTTGAGCGATCGAGCTAACAGCTGATCAAAGCCCGTTCACTTGCCAATGCAAAACCGGCTGAAGATCTGCCCCAGCAGCTCGTCGGCGCTGGTCGCGCCGCTGATCTCGCCCAGCGCGTCGTGCGCCAGGCGCAGGTCTTCGGCCAGCAGGTCGAGCGCCGCGTCGCGCTGGCGCGCGTGGGCCTGGGCCTGCTGCAGATGGCCTGCCGCGCGCCGCAGCGCGTCGACGTGGCGGGCGCGGGCGATGAACAGGCCTTCGGGCGTGGCCTGCCAACCGGCCTGGGCCAGCAGCGCTTGGCGCAGGTCTGCCAGCCCGGCGCCGCTGCGCGCCGAGAGGGCGATGGCGCCGTCCGGCAACGGCGGCAGCGGCCCGCAGGCATCGCGCTTGTTGTAGACCTGCAGCAGCGGCACCGCGGCGGGCAGCTCGGCGGCGATGCGGGCGTCGGCCGCCTGATAGCCGGCGTCGCCGAGGCGCGTGAGGTCGTGCAGCACGATCACCGCGTCGGCCTCGCGGATGGCCTGCCAGCTGCGGCCGATGCCGATGCGCTCGATCTCGTCGCTGGCTTCGTGCTCGCCGCGCAGGCCGGCGGTGTCGACCACGTGCAGCGGCACGCCTTCGATCTGGATGGTCTCGGCCACGCGGTCGCGCGTGGTGCCGGGGATGGCGGTGACGATGGCCAGCTCGGCGCCGGCCAGCGCGTTGAGCAGCGAGCTCTTGCCGACGTTGGGCTGGCCGGCCAGCACGACGCGCAGGCCTTCGCGCAGCAGCGCGCCCTGGCGCGCGCGCGCGAGCGTGGCGCGCAGCGCGGCGTCGATGGCGTCGAGCTGGCCACGCGCGTCGGCCCGTTCGAGGAAGTCGATCTCTTCCTCGGGGAAGTCGAGCGTCGCTTCGACCAGGATGCGCAGGCGCAGGATGCGTTCGGCGAGCGCGCCCACCTCGGCCGAGAAGGCGCCGTCCAGCGAGCGCGCGGCCGAGCGCGCGGCCGCCTCGGTGCTGGCGTCGATGAGGTCGGCCACCGCCTCGGCCTGCGCGAGGTCGAGCTTGTCGTTGAGGTAGGCGCGCTGCGTGAACTCGCCGGGGTCGGCCAGCCGCGCGCCGGGCAGCGCCTGCAGGCAGCGCGCCAGCAGCAGTTGCAGCACCACCGGGCCGCCATGGGCCTGCAACTCCAGCACGTCTTCGCCGGTGTAGGAATGCGGCGCCGGGAAGTGGATCGCCAGGCCCTGGTCGATGGCCGCGCCGGTGGCGTCGCGCAAAGGACCATAACTCGCCACCCGCGGGGATAGCGCGCGGCCGCAGACGGCGGCGATCAAGGCAGAGAGGTCGCGCCCCGACGCGCGCACGATGCCCACGGCGCCGCGGCCGGGCGCGGTGGCGATGGCCACGATGGGGTCTTGCAGCCGCGCGAGCATCGGCATCAGCCCGCGGACAAAGAAAAGGCGGCGCGCATCGTGTGGTGATTCTGGCGCGCCGCCTTTGGATGGCGCGGGTGGAGTCGCGCACGGGTTCGCGCCGTGTCGCGTTGGTCTCCTGAGCCGGCCGTTGGCGGCCGGGTCGCCCGCATGGAAGCAATCGTCGGCACAAGCGCGACGCCGCTCAACCCCTGTTCAGGGGATGTTTCGGAACGGCGTGACAAGGCTCACGCCGCCCGCCGTCAGTTCTGCACGCCCAGCCGCTTGTTGATGAACCACTGCTGCGCGATCGACAGGATGTTGTTCGTCAGCCAGTACAGCACCAGCCCCGCGGGGAAGAAGAAGAACATGAACGAGAAGGCCAGCGGCATGAACCACATCATCTTGGCCTGCACGGGGTCGGGCGGCGTCGGGTTCAGCCAGACCTGGAACAGCGACGACAGCGTCATCAGGATCGGCAGGATGAACCACGGGTCCTTGTCGGCGAGATCGGTGATCCAGCCGATCCACGGCGCGTTGCGCATCTCCACGCTGGACAGCAGCACCCAGTACAGCGCGATGAAGAAGGGCATCTGCACGAAGATGGGCAGGCAGCTCCCGAGCGGGTTGACCTTCTCCTCGCGGTAGATGCGCATCATCTCCTGCTGCATCTTCTGCGGCTCGTCCTTGTGGCGCTCGCGCAGCTCCATCACGCGCGGGTTGATGGCCTTCATCTTGGCCATCGAGCGGTAGGCGCTGGCGTTCAGCCAGTAGAAGGCGATCTTCAGCAGCACCACCAGCGCGACGATGGCCCAGCCCCAGTTGCCGATCACCTTGTGCAGGTTGTCGAGCAGCCAGAACAGCGGCTTGGCCAGGATGGTGAACCAGCCGTAGTCCTTGACCAGCTCCAGCCCCGGCGCCAGCGCGGCGAGCTTGTTCTCTTCCTGCGGCCCGGCGAACAGCGTGGCCTCGTGCACCTTGCTGGCCCCCGGCGCCACGCTGCCCAGCGGCAGCAGCATGGAGATCAGGTACTCGCGGTCGCTGTCCTTCTTGACGACGAAGTGGCGCTCGGCCTTCTCGGGCACCAGCCAGGCCGACGCGAAGTAGTGCTGCACCATCGCGATCCAGCCGTCGCTGGCCTGCGGCAGGTGGTCGAACTTGCCCTTGTCGATGTCCTTGAAGTCCAGCTTGTGGAACTTGCCGGCATCGGTGTACATCGCCGGGCCGGTGAAGGTGAAGTAGAACGACGACTCGCCCTCGGGCGGCGTGCCGTCGCGCACCAGCTGCAGGTACAGCTGCGGCGACACCGGCGTGCTGCCGGTGTTGACCAGCTCGTGCTTGACGGCGATGACGTAGCTGCCGCGCTTGAGCGTGTAGGTCTTGGCGAGCTTGACGCCGCCCACCGGCTCGGTCTCGAAGCGCAAGCTCAGCTCGTTGCTGCCGGCGGCCAGCTCGCGCGCGCCGGGCTGCGCCGTCATCGGCGTGTGGTGGGTCGGCAGCGCCAGGCCGGCCTGGTCGCTGACGAGGCCGGTGCGCGCCAGGTACAGGCGCTTGGGCGTCTGGTCGAACAGCACCACGTTGCGCGTGCGGTCGGCGTTGTCGCGATAGTCCAGCAGTTCCAGCCGCACCAGCGTGCCGCCGGTGCTGTCGAAGCTGGCCTTGACGCGATCGGTCAGCAGCGTGATGCGCTCGCCGGCCGGTGCGGCAGCCGCGCCGCCCGGCAGCGCCGCCGTGCCGGCCACCGCAGCGCCGCCGCTGGCGGCTGCACCGGGGCTGGCATTCGGCACGCCGGCGGTGCTGGCGCTGCCGCCGGGCAGCGGGCCCGCCGCGGCCGAAGCCGCCGGCCGCGCGCCGCCGAACAGCGAGGGCTGGCCGTTGTGCTTCTGCCAGGCGTCCCACAGCAGGACCAGCGACATCGTGAAGACCACCCACAACAGGGTGCGGCGCATATCGGTCATGGAAGCTTCTTCTGCGAAGAATGAGAGGGGTCGTCACCGGCCATCGATGGGTGGTGCGGGCCGGTCAACGGCAATCGGGTGAACAGGCCTTGCAGCGGGTGGCGATCGGGAACGGGGTCGACGCCGCCGTGCGACCAGGGGTTGCAGCGCAGCACGCGCCAGGCCGCCAGGCTGCTGCCGCCCAAGGCGCCGTGGCGGTTGAGCGCGTCCAGCGCGTACTGCGAGCAACTCGGGTAGTAGCGGCAGACGTTGCCGATCCAGGCGCTGAACAGCAGCCGGTAGGCGCGCACCAGCGCCAGCAGCACGCGGCGCGGCAGCGCTTGCAGCCAAGGGCTCATGGCTTCAGGCCGGCCGCCGCGCGGCGGCGCGCTCGAACAACTGCTGCAACTCGCAGCGCGCCTCGCGGCGCAAGGCCGGCGACGCGGCCGACACGAAGCGCTGGCGGTCGAAGGGTTGGCGCAGGCGCACCAGCCACAGGCCGGCCGGCAGCTCATGCAGTCGGGCCGTCATCACGGCGCGGATCTGGCGGCGCAGCAGGTTGCGCGTCACCGCGCGGCGCGCGTGGCGCTTGGGAATGACGCTGCCCAGCCAATGCCCCGTCGGCGCCGGCGGCGCTGCGGCGGGCAAATTATCCACAGGCGATGCCGAAAGCGGTCCCGGATCTGTGGACAAGTCGGTGGATGGGCTGTGGGCGATCTGCCAGGCCGTGGCCGCGGGCCCCGCCGCCACGTGGTGCACGGCGAAGTGAGCGCTCCGCGAACGCGACGGCGCCGCGAGCAGGCGTTGGAAATCGGCCGATTGCACCAAGCGGCCGATCATCGGACACCGGCGGAAAGCGGCAAGCAGCAGCGGCCGCTCAGACCGCCAGGCGCTTGCGGCCCTTGGCGCGGCGCGCGTTGATCACGGCGCGGCCGCCGCGCGTCTTCATGCGCACCAGGAAGCCATGGGTGCGGGCGCGGCGGATCTTCGACGGTTGGTAGGTGCGCTTCATGGCCATGGCTGAACTCCGGTCTGGATGGGGAAAAGTTGAAAAACAGGCGCTGCTTCGCCAGTGATCGGGCGCGTGGCTGCGCGTGGCTGATGCGCGCACGCCCTGCGGCGTCGAAACGGGTGCGCGGTGGGTGCCCGTGGGTGCCCCCTGGGTGCCCGCTACGCCGGGCGCCGCTCGTTGGCGGTTGCGGCGGAACCCGCGATTACAGCAAGAAACCCTTTCCGGGTCAAACACTTGCACCACAAACCGCGGCTGACGGGGGGATTGACCGCCGGCCCAAAACTGTGGATAACTGCGGCCCGCCGGCACGAGGAGAGCGCAACCGGCGGACCTCAGACAAGAAGATGTCCACAATGACCGATGACCTCTGGCAAGCCGGCTGCGAACGGCTGGCCGCCGCGCTGCCCGAGCAGCAATTCAACACCTGGATCCGCCCCCTGCCGCCGGCCGAATGCGTGAGCGACGGCCCCGACGGCGTGGTGCTGTGCCTGAAAGCGCCCAACCGCTTCAAGCTCGACTGGATCCGTTCGCAGTACGCCGGGCGCATCGAGCAGGCCTTGTCCGACATCGCCGGCAAGCCGGTGCGGCTGGACCTGGTGCTAGCCTTGCGCGAGGCCGGCGGCCCGGAGGCGGGGCCGCGCGCCTCGGGCGTCGTCTTGCAGACCGCCAGCACCGCCGGCACCGCCGCCGCCCATGCCACCACCGCAGGCCCGCGGCCGCTGGCGGCACTGTTGCCGGCCGGCAGCCCGTCGGCGCCGGCGCTGGCCGGCTCCGCGGTGGCCGAGGCCGAGCCCGCGGCGAGCGCCCGCGAACCGCGCGCGCCGGCCGCCCCCGCCGCCACGCGCCACAAGCTGAACCCGGCGCTGACCTTCGACACGCTGGTGGCCGGCCGCGCCAACCAGATGGCGCGCACCGCGGCGCTGCACGTCGCCGGCGCGCCGGGGCAGATGTACAACCCGCTGTTCATCTACGGCGGCGTCGGCCTGGGCAAGACGCACCTGGTGCACGCGGTGGGCAACGCGCTGCTGAAGGACCGGCCCGACGCCCGCGTGCTGTACCTGCACGCCGAGCAGTTCATCAGCGACGTGGTGCGCAACTACCAGCGCAAGACCTTCGACGAGCTGAAGGCCAAGTACCACAGCCTGGACCTGCTGCTGATCGACGACGTGCAGTTCTTCGCCGGCAAGGAGCGCACGCAGGAGGAGTTCTTCAACGCCTTCGAAGCGCTGCTGGCCAAGCGGGCCCACATCATCATGACCAGCGACACCTACCCCAAGGGGCTGCCCGACATCGACGAGCGGCTGACCAGCCGCTTCGACGCCGGGTTGACGGTGGCCATCGAGCCGCCCGAGCTGGAGATGCGGGTGGCCATCCTGATCGCCAAGGCGCGCGCCGAAGGCGCCGAGATGCCCGAGGACGTGGCCTTCTTCATCGCCAAGAACGTGCGCGCCAACGTGCGCGAGCTCGAAGGCGCCTTGCGCAAGGTGCTGGCCTATGCGCGCTTCTCGCACAAGGACATCCACATCGCGCTGGCGCGCGAGGCGCTGCGCGACCTGCTGTCGATCCAGAACCGCCAGATCTCGGTGGAGAACATCCAGAAGACGGTGGCCGACTTCTACAAGATCAAGGTCGCCGACATGTACAGCAAGAAGCGGCCGGCCTCGATCGCCCGCCCGCGCCAGATCGCGATGTACCTGGCCAAGGACATGACCAAGAAAAGCCTGCCCGAGATCGGCGAGCTGTTCGGCGGCCGCGACCACACCACGGTGCTGCACGCGGTGCGCAAGATCGGCGAGGAACGCAGCCGCAACAGCGAACTGAACCAGCAGCTCCACGTGCTGGAGCAGACGCTCAAGGCCTGACGAACAAGCCTGTGGAGAAGGCCCGGAGAAGTCGGCGCTTGTCCACAGCCGGCGCGCGCCGGCCGCACTTGCCCCCAATCGGGTGCGGCGCCGTCCGGGGCCTGGCCCACAGGGTTCACCGCCACGTAAATCCATGAAAGAAAAGGCGAAAATAGCCTTGTCCCCAGACCCGGCGGTCGCTTACTACGACTACCAGTTCTAAAAAAGAGGAAGACATGATCGTTGTGAAAGCGCCGCAAGAGCGGCTGCTCGAGGCGCTGCAGTCGGTGGCCGGCATCGTCGAGCGCCGGCACACCTTGCCGATCCTGGCCAACGTGCTGCTTCGCAAGAACGACGCCAGCGTGGAGCTGACCACCAGCGATCTGGAAATCCAGGTGCGCACGCGCGCCGAACTGGGCGGCGACAGCGGCAGCTTCAGCACCACCGTCGGCGCGCGCAAGCTGATCGACATCCTGCGCGCCTTGCCGGCCGACCAGGTGGTCACGCTCTCGGCGGCGCAAAGCAAGCTCACGCTGCAGGCCGGCAAAAGCCGCTTCACGCTGCAGACGCTGCCGGCCGAAGACTTTCCGCTCGTCAACGAGGCGGTCGACTTCGGCCCCGCCTTCGGCGTGCCGCAGAAGGTGCTGAAGGACCTGATCAACCAGGTGCACTTCGCGATGGCGGTGCACGACATCCGCTACTACCTCAACGGCATCCTGTTCATCGCCGAAGGCAAGACGCTGACCCTGGTGGCCACCGACGGCCACCGCCTGGGCCTGGCGCAGGCCACGCTGGAAGCCGACGTGCCGAGCAAGCAGGAGGTGATCCTGCCGCGCAAGACCGTGCTCGAACTGCAGCGGCTGCTGAAGGACGAAGACACCCCCATCGAGATGCGCTTTGCCGGCAACCAGGCGCGCTTCGCCTTCTCGGGCATGGAGTTCGTCACCAAGCTCGTCGAAGGCAAGTTCCCCGACTACAACCGCGTGATCCCCAAGAACCACCGCAACAGCGTCACGCTGGGCCGGCTGCCGCTGCTCGGCTGCCTGCAGCGCGCGGCCATCCTCACCAGCGAGAAGTTCAAGGGCGTGCGCGTCAACGTCGAGCCCGGCGTGCTGCGCATCGCCTCCAGCAACGCCGAGCAGGAAGAGGCCAAGGAAGAGCTGGAGATCGACTACGACGGCGACGCCATCGACATCGGCTTCAACGTGACCTACCTGATCGACGTGCTGTCCAACGTTTCACACGAGATGGTGAAGATCGAGCTGCAGGACAGCAGTGCCAGCGCCTTGCTGACGGTGCCCGAGCGGCCCGGCTTCAAGTACGTCGTCATGCCCATGCGCATCTGACAAGGACCCGATGACCGACCCCGACAAGAAGACGCCGGCGACGCCCGGCGAAGATGCCAACGGCGCCGCCAACGGCAACGGCGCCAGCAGCCCCGACAACGCCAGCAACGCCTACGGCGAAGGCAGCATCCAGATCCTCGAAGGCCTGGAGGCGGTGCGCAAGCGCCCCGGCATGTACATCGGCGACACGAGCGACGGCACCGGGCTGCACCACTTGGTGTTCGAGGTCGTCGACAACTCGATCGACGAGGCGCTGGCCGGCTTCTGCGACGACATCGTCGTCACCATCCACAGCGACAACAGCATCAGCGTCATCGACAACGGCCGCGGCATCCCCACCGGCGTGAAGATGGACGACAAGCACGAGCCGCGGCGCAGCGCCGCCGAGATCGCGCTGACCGAGCTGCACGCCGGCGGCAAGTTCAACCAGAACAGCTACAAGGTCAGCGGCGGCCTGCACGGCGTGGGCGTGAGCTGCGTCAACGCGCTGTCGAAGTGGCTGCGCCTGACCGTGCGCCGCGAAGGCAAGGTGCACCTGCTGGAGTTCCAGCGCGGCGTCACGCAGGACCGCGTGCTCGAGCAGCGCGACGGCGCCGAAGGCCGCGTCGAAGTCAGCCCGATGAAGATCACCGGCGACACCGAGAAGCGCGGCACCGAGGTGCACTTCCTGCCCGACGACCAGATCTTCAGCCACATCGACTTCCACTACGACGTGCTGGCCAAGCGCCTGCGCGAGCTGAGCTTCCTGAACAACGGCGTGAAGATCCGCCTGGTCGACGAGCGCAACGGCAAGGAGGACAACTTCGCCTTCGCCGGCGGCGTGAAGGGCTTCGTCTCCTTCATCAACCAGGGCAAGAAGGTGTTGCACCCCAACATCTTCAACGCCACCGGCAGCAAGCTGAGCGAGCAGAACACCGAGATCGGCGTCGAAGTGGCCATGCAGTGGAACGACGGCTACAACGAATCGGTGCTGTGCTTCACCAACAACATCCCGCAGCGCGACGGCGGCACCCACCTCACCGGCCTGCGCGCGGCGATGACGCGGGTGATCAACAAGTACATCGAAGACAACGAGCTGGCCAAGAAGGCCAAGGTCGAAGTCAGCGGCGACGACATGCGCGAAGGCCTGGCCTGCGTGGTCAGCGTCAAGGTGCCCGAGCCCAAGTTCAGCAGCCAGACCAAGGACAAGCTGGTCAGCTCGGAAGTGCGTGCGCCGGTGGAAGACATCGTCGGCCGCACGCTGACCGACTGGCTGCTGGAGAACCCGAACGACGCCAAGATCATCTGCGGCAAGATCGTCGACGCCGCGCGCGCCCGCGAGGCCGCGCGCAAGGCGCGCGAGATGACGCGCCGCAAGGGCGTGCTCGACGGCATGGGCCTGCCCGGCAAGCTGGCCGACTGCCAGGAGAAGGACCCGGCGCTGTGCGAGATCTACATCGTCGAGGGCGACTCCGCCGGCGGCAGCGCCAAGCAGGGCCGCGACCGCAAGTTCCAGGCGATCCTGCCGCTGCGCGGCAAGATCCTGAACGTCGAGAAAGCGCGTTATGAAAAGCTGCTATCCAGCGACAGCATCGTCACGCTGATCACCGCGCTGGGCACCGGCATCGGCCACGACGACTTCAACGTCGACAAGCTGCGCTACCACCGCATCATCATCATGACCGACGCCGACGTCGACGGCGCCCACATCCGCACGCTGCTGCTGACCTTCTTCTACCGCCAGATGCCGGTGCTGGTGGAGCGCGGCCACATCTACATCGCGCAGCCGCCGCTGTACAAGGTCAAGCAGGGCAAGCACGAGCAGTACCTGAAGGACGGCCACGAGCTCGACGCCTACCTGCTGAAGGTGGCGCTCGACGGCGCCGTGGTGCTGCCCGACGGCACGGCGGCCGGCGGCCGCGCGGCGATCGACGGCAGCGCGCTGGAGGCGCTGGCGCGCACCTACCTGCTGGCCACCAGCGTGATCGACCGCCTGGCCAACTGGATGGACCTGGATGCGCTGCGCGCCATGGCCAACGGCCTGACCGTCGACCTCGACAGCGCCGCCGCCGCCGAGGCCAGCGCCGTGGCCATGCAGGCCGCGCTGCAGGACGCCCGCGTCGAGGCGCAGTTCGACGCCCGCAGCGACAAGCACCTGCTGCGCATCAGCCGCCGCCACCACGGCAACATCAAGGCCAGCGTGGTGACGCTCGACTTCGTGCACGGCGCCGACTACGCCGCGCTGAAGGAAGCCGGCCAGACCTTCAAGGACCTGCTGGGCGCCGAGGCCGTGGTGCGCCGCGGCGAGGGCGAGCGCATGAAGGAGCAGAAGGTGGCCGACTTCCGCGCCGCGATGGCCTGGCTGATGGGCCAGGCCGAGAACGCCGTGGCCCGCCAGCGCTACAAGGGCCTGGGCGAGATGAACCCTGAGCAGTTGTGGGAGACGACCATGGATCCCAACGTTCGACGTCTGCTGAAGGTGCAGATCGAAGACGCCATCGAAGCCGACCGCGTGTTCACGATGCTGATGGGCGACGAGGTCGAGCCGCGGCGCGACTTCATCGAGAGCAATGCGCTGCGGGCGGCGAACATCGACGTTTGAGGTCTGTCGGGTGACACGGATAGTGAGATCCGTGCCAAGTTAGTGAGAGATTGCTGACGTAGTTGTTGAAAGATTCCTGGAGGGGTGTACGACGAGGCGTAAGTCGCGAAACCACCGCTTCAGCGCATGAGCTCAGAAGGGCCAAGGGGGTGAACATGCGGCTGCGCCGGTTTGAGATTCACAACTACAAATGCATCGAGCATGTGGTCCTGGAATGGGAAGACCTGCTTGTCCTCATCGGGGAAAACAATGCGGGCAAGTCTTCCGTGCTGTCCGCCATTGCTGTGTTCCTCAGTGGCAGTTCTATCAAGGACTCGTCGCTCTTTCGCCGTCACCAGACCGATGACGGCAACGCCATAGAACTGATCGGTCACTTCGACTGCCTCACAGACGACGAGAAAGCCCAGGTTGCTGTACGTGGTCGCATGGATGGCGACCACTGGGAGCTTAAAAAGCGCTACTGGTTCGAGCCAGGTGAGGACGGAGAGGCCGGCGGTTGGAAGGAACAGCTATTCTCCTTCTCTGGCCTTGAGCAGTTCTTTGGCTGGCCTGACCCAGACACAACCTGGGCAGCGTTCCCGGCAGACTATCAGCCGATCATTGACGCGCTGCCCAATAAGGGAGCGCGCCCCAACGCTGCCTCAAGGGAATCGCTCAAGGCTGCCGTGCGCGAGCAGCGTCCCGATTGGGTCGCGGTTGGTGCGGCCGCCTGGCTGCCCAACCCTGGCGGTGGCGGCAACTGGAAGAGCAACGCAAACTCCATCCTACCTCGTCCCATTTTGGTGAGGGCAGTCCAGGAGGCAAGCGACGAGACCAATGCGAAGGACGCGTCGACGTACGGCAAATTAGTCAACCTCATCGTTGAGCGCAGCTTGGCACAACGTCCCGAAATGGCAGCGCTCCAAGCCGCCCTGGATGATGTGTTGGCTCTCTTCCGACCAGACCCCGCCAACCCGCTGCGGCAGGCTCAAGAAGTTCGAGACCTGCAGGACCGCATTAATCAGAGCCTCAACGAAGTCGTCGGAGGTCAAGCGCTGATTCGTACAGAGGCACCGGAACTGCGGACTATGGTTCTGCCGTCGACCTCGCTTGTCATCCGCGATGCCCAGGCAGGCATCGACACAGAAGTTGGCCATCAAGGCCATGGTCTGCAACGTACGCTGGTCATCACGCTACTCCAGCTTCTCGCTGACGCGCAAGCACAAGGTTCTCAAGCCGCCGGCGCCGGTCTTCAACGCGGCACCATCCTGTTGATCGAGGAACCCGAACTCTATCTACATCCCCAGATGGAGCGCTTGATGCGGGACGTGCTGCACCGGCTTGCTGTGCAGCCCAACACCCAGGTGGCCTGCTGTACGCACTCGCCGGTCTTCCTAGTCTTACTGTGTCATTAAAATCAAGGCATTATATGCATCTCTTCATCCTTTGCGCGAGGAACGATGGATGCAAGC